>ERZ780214.106-NODE-106-length-41474-cov-61.9808_pt1 | contig 41474 bp, 44 predicted proteins | sample MGYA00510976_ERZ780214 | MGnify/ENA primary metagenome ERZ780214 (study PRJEB29588, sample SAMEA2154920) | human gut metagenome | biome: human gut; feature: human-associated habitat; material: faeces | place: Denmark | collected 2008/2010 ... | reverse complement strand
GCCATTATACCCAGGGCGCTGCCCTGGGCTAAGAGCTTTTGGGCCTTCAGCCCGTACTTAAAAACTTGAGTTATAAGCCCACTTGAAAAAGTCAATTTTACGAAAACCTATTCTTGATTATCAAGTTGCAAAGACAAAAAATACGATTTTCGACTTTTTCAAGTGGACTCAGTAAGATACTTGACTCAGATAAATATATGTTTTATCTGAAAATCTTAAGAAAGCGAGAGCATCTTCTCGATAGGCTTGACAGCATCGCGTGCGATTGCTTCGTCAACCTCTACAGTGGGCCAATCATACTTCAGGGCATTATAAATCTTCTGAAGCGTGTTCATCTTCATATATTCACACTCATTGCAGCTGCATCCTAATCCACCTTCACTCACCTCTGGTGGCACAGGATAGAAGGTTACACCAGGACAGTTGCGCTCCAGCTCGTGAAGAATACCAGCCTCTGTGGCGATAATATACTCCTTGATTTCTGGATGCTTCTCGGCATATTGAAGCATTGTGGCAGTAGAACCCTTTACATCGGCTACAGCCAACACAGGAGCCTTGCACTCAAGATGAGCCATCACGACAGCCTCAGGATGCTCGCTCTTCAGCTTCACGATTGCCTCGACAGAGAATTTCTCATGAACATGACATCCACCATTCCAGAGCAACATATTGCGGCCTGTAACGCTATTGATATAGTTGCCTAAGTTATAGTCGGGACCAAAGATAATCTTTTCATCTTGTGGAAAACTGTCAATCACCTTCTTGGCATTACCACTCGTCACCACACAATCGGTAAGCGCCTTGACAGCTGCTGTCGTATTGACATAGCTCACCACCTTGTATCCAGGATGCTCAGCCTTATACTGCTTCAGGTCTTCGGCCTTGCAGCTGTCGGCAAGCGAACAACCAGCATTCAGGTCAGGACAAAGTACTGTCTTGTCAGGACTCAGCAGTTTGCAAGTTTCTGCCATAAAGTGCACACCACACATCACCATTACCTTGGCATCAGTTTCTGCAGCCTTGCGTGCCAGCGCTAAAGAGTCGCCCACGAAATCGGCAATATCCTGAATATCGCCTACGGTATAGTAATGAGCCAGGATGATAGCATCTTTCTCCTTGCAGAGTCGGCGTATCTCCTGCTTCAAGTCTAAGGTTGCATCAACAGGTTCATCGACAAAACCTTTCTCTATCCATTCTTTTTTCACCATAATATTATTATTATTATTTTATTTCTTTATTCTTCTTTTTTTATAGGATATAGGAATGATGATATAACGTGGATAAGTGGATAAATATTTGGATGATTTCTTGCCAGTTTTATTATCCACACCCTGATAGTAAGTTATCAATACATCTGTTGCATTTCTTTTTCTTGGTTCTTAATGCTTTAGATGTTTTATCCACATTTTCCTATTCTGGTGCAAAGTTAATAAGTTTATATCTTTTTCCGTTCTAAAATTCCTAAAAACTTCATTAAAACTTAATAATAACTATGTGGATATCCTCATTCCGAGCGGGCTGGAATGTGATTGGTGGATATCTTGAAAGTTATGAATAAGTTATTGGATGGGTTTTCCATTCGTTTTTCCACAGGTTTGTGGATAAAAGTTATATACTATGTTCTGCTGTATTAAATACATAGCCTGTGCAAGATAATATTATTTTTTACCTGTAATAATGGTAGTTAAATAAAAAAATAGTATCTTTGCAGAGCAGATTTAAAAGATAATATTTTTTATAACTGCGGCTTTTCAGAATTGGATAGAACATTAATTCGTCAAGCATTGAGCGTTGCAGTTTCTATTTTTGAATATTGGAGTAATTATGACAAAAATAACTAAGTATATAATATTGATATTTTTATTAGCTTTACAAGTTGTCTATTTAATAGAAATTATAGAAAGGGTTAGTTTAAATAAATGGAGTGATATTTTCTTTCCATGTATTTTTTCTTTATCTATTTGGAATGCTTTCTATTTATTTCTCAAAAAAGTAAAATAATAAAAGGGATATTTGCAGAGAGCATATATAAATACGCTCTCTACTTAATGTTTTATTTTTGTTTCAAAACAGTTTCTATTCTTTGAATGATATCTTCTGGCTTGATTTGGTTCATGCAAGCCATATCGCCTCGCATACATGGCTTATTGCCATAGATACTGCAAGGGCGGCAGGGTAAGTCTACCTGTACGGCATTGGTAGGATTTTGATTCCATCCCATGAAGCCGGCGTAGGGATGGGTTGCGCCCCATATACTTACCACGGGTGTGTGGACAAGTGATGCCAAGTGCATATTGGCGCTGTCCATGCTGACCATCACCTGCAGATGGCTCATGAGGATGAGTTCTTGCTGCAGACCCTTGAGCTGAGCCGACGCATTACATACTTCGGGCCATGTCTCTGCCCATCGGTTCATGACCTCAGTTTCCTTCTCTCCACCTCCAAAAAGAAATATTCTGCATTGTGGATAAGTGTGGATAACTCCCTGTATAACTCTTTCCATCAGAGACAATGGATATATCTTTCCCTCGTGTGCAGCAAAGGGAGCCAAGCCTATCCAGGGTTTTTCGTCGCTGTGGATATCTCTGTTTACTTCTGTGTTGGCCTTGTTCCACAGCGTTTCTGGCAACAGGTTGAGGTTGCCTTTCTCTGAGCCAAAGATAGAAGTGAAATCCAGTTTGACAGGATAACCCAGTTTGGCAAGAACTTCAGCATAGTTTTCAAACGATGTGGGTTGCTGTACGAACTTCTTGTCGTTTTGTGATGTGAGCTGACGTTTGCCCTTGCGGTGCTTGTCGATATGCGCCACCTTGAAGTTGTCGAGATTAAACCTCATGCGCAGATAGCTGGATCGCAGTACACTGTGCAGGTCGGCTATGGCTGTGAAATGCTTTGCCGAAAGGCGACGATAGAGGGCATTGAGTCCCTTGATTCCATGATACTCGTTTTTGATGTCGGCTTCCATGAAGCCTACATTAGGAGCTAAATGTTCGAAGAAAGGACGGGCAAACGGGCGGCTGAGCACAGTAATCCTGACGGCAGGATACTGGGTGGCAAGCGAATAAACCACAGGCACAGTCATGGCAACATCGCCCATGGCCGAAAATCGAATGATGAGAATATGCTCAGTCTTCATTTCGTTTATTTTTCTTAGTAATGGACTCTATTTGTTTCAAGTCAAGGGAAGACAAAGAAGAGAAGGAAACTGGGTGACAATCGTTTCATAGCTTTCTTTTTAGGGGAAAAGATATGAAATATTGTGAATATTGCCGCTAAGTTTCCTTCTTCTGACTTTCCTGTTTTCGATTGTGCTATATATATAATAGGTGTAAACCTTATTATTTCTTGTTGTAGAGTACAGGATTGGTAGAAGGATCGTTGTACATCTTCATCTGTCTGTACACCTTCATATACTTTCTTCCAGCCTCGATATCTTCGAGCAACTGGTCGATGGCAGTACTGAGGTCAACCTGCTGTTCGAGCAGCACATCGAGTTTAGCCTGACATTTAGCCTTGTGTTCTGCAGAAGCCTCAGTACGTTCAGCCTGCTCACGCATGTGGTAAATCTTCAGGGCCAGGATGCTCAGACGGTCGACAGCCCATGCCGGACTCTCTGTGTTGATGCGTGCATCGGGCAACACTTTCACCTTGGCATACAACTCACGGAAGTATGAGTCGATCTGCTCAACGAGGTCGGTGCGGTCCTGGTTGCTCTTGTCGATGCGTCGTTTCAGGATCAAAGCCTCTGCAGGGTCAATCTGTGGGTCGCGGATGATATCCTCGAAATGCCACTGTACGGTATCAATCCAGCATTTCAGATACAAACGGTTCTCAATGGAGCCGTCTTCGTAAGGATTGTTGATAGGAGTATCAATGTTGTCCTTGATATGATAATCGGCAATAGCCTGATTGAAAATTTTGTTTGCTTTTTCTGTAAATGTCATGATGTTAAAAGATTAATTAATAATAATGCACAAAAGTAATTAAAAAAAAGCATATTACCAACAAAAAAGACAAAAAAGCACAAAAATGGTGCACAGTTTATAGGTATTTGTGCATCAATTAGCACTTTTTTCTATAAAATGTTTGTTTATTTGAAAAAAAAAGTGTTCCTTTGCACCCGATTTTTAATTAGAAATTAATTTATAAACATTTTAAAAGTTACAATTATGTCAGAAATTGAAAGCAAAGTAAAGGCTATTATCGTAGACAAACTCGGTGTTGATGAGGCAGAGGTTAAGCCAGAGGCAAGTTTCACAAACGACCTTGGTGCTGACTCTTTGGATACAGTAGAGTTGATCATGGAATTCGAGAAGGAGTTCAACATTTCTATTCCAGACGATAAGGCTGAGAAGATTGCAACTGTTGGTGATGCTATCGCTTACATCGAGGAGAACAGCAAGTAATTAGCAACTTCAATTATTATAAATGGAATTAAAGAGAGTTGTAGTAACAGGTCTCGGCGCCGTAACTCCAGTAGGTAATACTCCTGAGGAAACTTGGGAAAACCTCCTTGCAGGTAAGAGCGGCGCAGCTCCTATTACTCATTTCGATACAACCCTTTTCAAGACCAAGTTTGCTTGTGAGGTAAAGAACCTGAACATCAACGATTGGATTGACCGTAAGGAAGCCCGCAAGTTGGATCGTTACACTCAGTTGGCTCTTATTTCTGCCATGCAGGGTGTAAAGGATGCCGGTATCGATCTTGAGAAGGAAGACTTAAACAATGTAGGCGTTGTTTATGGTGTAGGTATCGGTGGTATCAAGACTTTCCAGGACGAGGTGACTTATTTTGGCACCCATCAGGAGAATGGTCCTAAGTTCAATCCATTCTTCATTCCTAAGATGATCGCTGATATCGCTTCAGGTCAGATTTCTATCCATTTCGGATTCCACGGACCTAACTACACTACTACATCCGCATGTGCTTCTTCAAGCAACGCATTGGCAGATGCTTTCAACCTGATTCGTTTGGGTAAGGCAAACATCATCGTCAGCGGTGGTGCCGAGGCTGCTATCTGCGAATGTGGTGTAGGCGGATTCAACGCTATGCATGCTTTGTCTACTCGTAATGATGACCCTGAGCATGCTTCACGTCCATTCAGCGCAAGCCGCGACGGATTTATCATGGGCGAGGGTGCCGGTTGCTTGGTTCTTGAGGAACTGGAGCACGCCAAGGCTCGTGGTGCGAAGATTTATGCAGAGATGGTAGGCGAAGGCGAGAGTGCCGATGCTTATCACATCACAGCTTCTCATCCTGAAGGTCTCGGTGCAAAACTCGTTATGGAGCGCGCCCTTGAGGATGCCAACTTGAAGCCAGAGGATATTGACTACATCAATGTTCATGGCACATCTACTCACGTAGGTGACATTTCAGAAGCTAAGGCTATCAAGAATGTCTTCGGCGAGTCAGCTTATAAGCTTAACATCAGTTCTACCAAGTCTATGACTGGTCACTTGTTGGGTGCTGCTGGTGCTGTAGAGGCTATGGTCTGCGTACTCAGTGTTAAGAACGACATCGTACCTCCTACCATCAACCATGAGGAAGATGATAAGGACGAAGAGCTCGATTATAACTTGAATTTCACCTTCAACAAAGCTCAGAAGCGTGAGGTTCGTGCTGCATTGAGCAATACCTTCGGTTTCGGTGGTCACAACTGCTGTGTAGTATTCAAGAAATATGCTGAATAATTTTATAGATAGAATAAAGCTCTCTTTCCGAAAGGACAAAGAGCTTTATTTTTCTTTGTATCAGATTTTAGGTTTTTATCCACACGAAATTAGCTATTACAAGATGGCGCTGATGCACAAGAGCATCATGCACCGCAACGCAAAGGGAAAACCCATGAACAATGAGCGACTGGAGTTTCTCGGTGATGCCGTGCTTGATGCTGTAGTGGGTGACATCGTATATAAGCATTTCCCCGGCAAGCGTGAGGGATTTCTTACTAATACCCGAAGCAAGCTGGTACAGCGCGATACGCTCAATAAGCTGGCACAGGAAATGGGCATCAATCAGCTCATTCTGTCGAGTGGCCACAGCTATTCGCACAATAGTTATATGGGAGGAAACGCCTTTGAGGCTCTTGTGGGAGCTGTCTATTTGGACAGAGGTTACAATGTCTGCATGGAGTTTATGCAGAAGCGTATTCTCTCACAGATGATCAACATCGACAAGGTGGCTTACAAGGAGGTCAACTTCAAGAGCAAACTCATAGAGTGGAGCCAGAAGAATCGTGTAAAGCTCGATTTCGTACAGGTGGAACAGGAAAAGGACAAGAACGGAAGTCCTGTATTCACCTACAAGGTGGTTATAGAAGGTATAGAGGGCGGAACAGGCAAGGGCTATTCCAAGAAGGAAAGTCAGCAGATTGCCTCCAAGCTTACTCTGGAACAACTTCGTAAGAAACCTCAGTACATTGACGCCGTCTTTGCTGCCAAGTCCAACCGTACCAAGATGGAGGAAGAACCTGTGCAGAGTGTGCCTGTTACTGAGGTAAAGAGTGACTTCATCATCACAAAAGAATCCGAAACAGAAGAAAAACAGGTAGATGTCTTCTGCGAAAAGGTGTACGAAGAGACTTCCCAGAAGGATACAGAACCTAAAGTAGAAGTGAAAGAAGAAGAAGAGTTCGATCTGAGCGATATTTCTTCCACTCCCAAGGAAATGTCTAAGGAAGACATCATTGCTGCTGCCGAAGCTGCTGCCTTTGAGGAAGAAGGAGAGAAATAAAAAGAGGATAGCAAGGCTATTATCGTTGTAGATTTCAGGCGACTTGTCATGATCCAAAATATACTCACTACAGGCATTGCCCGCTTATCAGCAATGGTTGTAGTGAGTATTTTTTTGCCTATATACTGCCATTTGTATTAAAAATAGTAAAAACTTTCTGTATATTAAAAGTTTAGGTTAATTTTGCAACTTAAAAGATATTAATATCACTTATGAGTTTAACAAAGATAGTCAGTAACGTCTTCAAACCTCGTCAAAAGGAGTTGGAGAAGTACTTGTATGATGCAGAACATCTGCAGCACAATGTACTCATGCACCTTTTAGAGAAAGGAAAAAATACAGAATACGGCGTTAAGCATCTACTAAACAATACCGATTCTTACGAGAAGTTTGCCAACAATATACCTGTCAACACCTACGAGGAGCTGAAAGGTGACATCGACCGTATGCGCCACGGCGAGCAGAATGTGTTGTGGCCAGGAACTGTGAAATGGTACGCCAAGTCGTCGGGAACCACCAACGACAAGAGTAAGTTCATTCCTGTGTCACGCGACGGATTGCATGGCATTCATTATGCAGGAGGCTTCGATGCGGTGGCCTATTATCTGAGAAATCATCCCGAAAGCAAGCTCTTCGATGGAAAGAGCCTTATTCTTGGTGGAAGTCATTCGCCCAACTATAATGTCTCGGGCAGTTTGGTGGGCGACTTGAGTGCCATCCTTATCGAGAATATCAATCCTTTGGCCAACTTGGTGAGAGTGCCCAAGAAGCAGACAGCCTTGTTGAGCGACTTCGAGGTAAAGCGCGACCGTATAGCCCGCGAGACGATGAATAAGAATGTGACCAATATCTCGGGAGTGCCCAGCTGGATGCTCAGTGTGCTGGTACGTGTTCTCGAACTTACGGGTAAAAAACATTTGGAGGAAGTGTGGCCCAACCTGGAAGTGTTCTTCCATGGCGGTATAGCCTTTACTCCTTATCGCAAACAATACGAGCAACTCATCACTTCGCCAGGCATGAACTATATGGAGACCTATAATGCCAGCGAGGGATTCTTCGGCTTGCAGGACGATCCATCCGACCCGGCCATGTCGCTCATGATCGATTATGACGTGTTCTATGAGTTTATACCTATGGACGAGTTTGGTACCGATCATCCTACGGTGGTTCCTCTTCAGGGCATCGAGGTGGGAAAGAATTACGCCATGGTTATCACTACCTCTTGTGGTTTGTGGCGTTATCTCATCGGCGATACAGTCATGTTTACCAGCAAGAATCCATACAAGTTCGTCATTACCGGACGTACCAAATACTTTATCAATGCCTTTGGTGAGGAACTCATCATGGACAATGCCGAAAAGGGATTGAAGTATGCCTGCGAGAAAACAGGAGCGCAGGTGGCAGAATATACAGCAGCTCCTGTCTTTATGGACAGTAATGCCAAGTGTCGCCACCAGTGGCTCATCGAGTTCTCCAAGGAGCCGGCAAGCCTTGACGAGTTTGCATCTTTGCTCGACAAGCATCTGCAGGAAATCAACAGCGACTATGAGGCCAAGCGTTTCCACGACGTCACACTTCAGCATTTGGAGATAGTGAAGGCCCGTCCTAACCTCTTCAACGACTGGCTCAAGAGCAAGGGTAAGTTGGGCGGACAGCACAAGGTGCCCCGACTGAGCAACAGCCGAAAGAATATCGACGAGATGCTCGAACTCAACAAACTATAATATGCGCAAAAAGGTAGATACACGAGAATAATGATGATAAACAAGATAGACAAATGGATCAAGACGCATAAGAAGGCAAGTGCTATGTATTTGCCCTTCTATGTCCTTGCCATTTTGCTTTTGGCTTCGTGTGCCAAGATGGGACAGCCTGATGGAGGATGGTTCGATGAGACACCGCCCAAGGTGATAGGTGCCAGTCCTGAGGACAAAGGAGTGAATGTGACATCAAAGAAAATAAACATTTACTTCGATGAATATGTCAAGATTGACAATCCTACCGAGAAAGTCGTCGTGTCGCCTCCTCAGATAGAAGTGCCCGAAATCAAGACGGCAGGCAAGAAGATTCAGGTATCGCTGGTCGACTCGCTGAAGCCCAATACCACGTACACGATAGACTTCTCTGATGCCATCAGCGACAATAATGAGAACAATCCTATGGGAAACTATACCTACAGTTTCTCCACAGGCGAGAAGATAGATACGATGGAGGTGTCGGGCTATGTGCTCGAATCAGAAAACTTGGAGCCCATCAAGGGCATTCTCGTAGGTCTGTACAGCGACACCGCCGATTCGGCTTTCCGTACCAAGCCCATGCTTCGTGTGAGCCGTACCGACAGCCGTGGCCGCTTCGTTATCAAGGGTGTGGCACCAGGCTCTTACCGCATCTATGCCCTTCAGGATATGGATGGCAACTATATGTTCAGTCAGAAGAGCGAGAAGATAGCCTTCTCTCACGACATCATCGTGCCATCTTTCAAGCCTGATACCCGTCAGGATACAACGTGGGTCGACTCTCTGCATATCAAGTCTATCGACCGGGTGGCGTATACTCATTTCCTGCCCGATGATATTGTGTTGAGAGCTTTCACAGAGTCACTTACCGACCGCTACTTCCTCAAGGCTGAGCGCAAGGATGCCAACAATTTCTCACTCTTCTTCAGCTATGGCGATTCCATCATGCCTGCGGTCAGAGGATTGAACTTTGATGCAGAAAACGCCTTCCTTATCGAGTCTTCTTTACAGCAGGACACACTTACCTATTGGCTTCGCGATACTGCCTTGGTCAATCAGGATACGCTGCAAATAGAACTGAGTTATCGTATGACCGACAGTACAGGTGTGCTTGTCTCACGTACCGATACCCTCGATGTACTCGCCAAGGAATCGTATGCCAAACGACAGAAACGACTCAACAAAGAGTTGGAAGAATGGACCAAGAAGCAGGAGAAGCGCAAGAAGAAAGGCGAACCCTACGACTCGGTCATGGCTCCCAAGCCTTTGGAGGTAAAGATAGGAGTGGCTTCACAGCTGGATCCCGACAAGAACATCAGTTTCTCGTTCCCTACACCTCTTGCCCATGCCGATACGGCAGGCATTCATCTTTATGCCAAGCACGACACATTGTGGTACAGAGCTCCTTTCGAGTTTGAGGATATGGGCAACCGAAACTATAAGTTGCGGGGCGAGTGGCGACCCGACATCGAATACAGTCTTGAGATAGATTCGGCTGCATTTGTCGATATCTACGGGCTGGCTTCCAAGCCTGTAAAGCAAGGCTTCAAGGTTTCTTCGCTCGACGAATACAGCACCTTGCTGGTCAACATAACAAGTCTTGAAAACGAGCACCTGCTGGTACAACTGCTCAACGGGCAAGACCAGGTGGTGAAGGAAACCAAGGCTGTCAACGGAGTGGCGGAGTTCTATTATCTCAAGCCCGAGAAATATTATCTGCGCCTGATAGTTGACCGTAATAATAATGGCAAATGGGATACTGGTGATTACAATAAAGACCAGCAGGCAGAAGAGGTGTATTACTATCCTGAGGTCATAGAGTGCAAGGCCAAATGGGACATTACCGAGAGTTGGAACCCTACGGAACGGCCTCTCGACCGACAGAAGCCTGGTGTCATTACCAAGCAGAAGCCAGACAAGGAGAAAAAAGTGAAAAATCAGAACGCTGATCGTGCTAAGAAATTAGGCATTCAGTATGTTCCTAAAATGTAAGAGATATGATGAAATTTCTTAAAAAATCAGTACTGACAGCTATCTTGCTGTTTATGGTCAGCACTACGGTGTCTGCCCAGTGTACATTCCGTAACACAGCATTCAAGTCGGGTGAGTACCTGGCCTACAACCTCTACTACAACTGGAAGTTTGTATGGGTTAAGGCTGGTACAGCCAGTATGTCAACCATCCAGACCACCTATAGGGGCAAACCCGCCTATCGTGGTTCGTTGGTGACACGTGGCAACAAGCGAGTAGACGATTTCTTTGTACTTCGCGACACCTTGCTTTGTTATAGCAGCACCGACCTTGCTCCGCTCTATTTCCGTAAGGGAGCCCGTGAAGGCAAGCGCTATACGGTAGATGAGGATTTTTACAGCTATGCCAACGGGAAATGTCATGTTCGTATGCATCGTCAGCGCCATGATGGTACTCATCACTGGAAAAATGCAGCTTACGAAGACTGCGTTTTCGATATGATGAACATCTTCCTGCGTGCCCGCAGTTTCGACCCTGCCAACTGGAAGAAGGGTTATGTGGTGAAGTTCCCTATTGTGGATGGAAACGGCCGTACACCTGCCCAGATCAAGTTTTTGGGCAAGGAAACCATCAAGGCCGACAATGGTTTGAAGTATCGCTGTCTGCGCTTGGCTTATATGGAGTTAGAAGACGGCAAGTACAAGAGAATAGTCGATTTCTATGTGACCGATGACGAGAACCACGTGCCAGTACGTCTTGACATGTTCTTGAAGTTTGGCAGCGCCAAGGCTTTCCTCGTTGGTATGAAAGGAACAAGAAATCCCATCACTTCCAGAGTAAAGTGACAAACAAAACAGGTCAAGCTCAACAGCTTCACAGCTTGAGCTTGACCTTTTAAGAGAGATTTCTATTATTTGATTTCTATCGTTTGTATGGTTGTACTGCTTTTCCGATACATGGTTCAAGCCAAAGAGTATCGTAAAGAGTATGATGACGAATGATTTAGCCATAGTTGTATCGTTTCTTTTCTTTATTGTTTACGATGCAAAGATACGGCTATTGCTGTAAATGTTGTGTTATCAGATGGTTATCTTTAAGTTAACGTTTTTCTGATCATGCCTGGCGTGCCTCTCTGTTGATGAGTTGTGTTCCTGTAACTTGTTTTTTTTCCATCTTATTGCTTGTCTGAAACTTTAGGCAGGGCGATGGTAAACTCCGTCCACTTGTCTTTCTCGCTCTTCAGACTTATCTTTCCGCCATGGGCATGGATGACCTGGAACACATAGTTCAGGCCTATGCCAAATCCTTTTCGGGTCTTGTTGCCATTTTTCTCGTGTTCGGCAGCACGCTCAAAGCGATTGAATACCGATTTCTGTTCGCTCTTCGATATGCCTATTCCCTCGTCGTACACCTTAATATATATATAGTGGTTGTCCTCGAGGGTAGAAATGCGGATGTTGATCTTTTCTTTCGAGTATTTGGTGGCGTTGTCTATCAGGTTGCTGATAGCTTCCTTCAGATATTCCTCGTCTGCAGCCACAGTCGTTACCTTCAGCTGGGTGGCTATATGAATGGGCTTGGCCGACTTGGCTTTGTATTTCTCGGTCACATCCTCTATCATGGGCTCCAGTTTTACTACAGTCTTTTGAATATTCAACTTGCCATGTTCCAGTTTAGAGATGGTGAGCAGTCGGTTGATGAGTGCCAGTAGATGCTGTGCCTCGTCTTCTACGATGGTGAAATATTTCTCCTTTATTTCTGGCTTCTTCTCCAGCACACCGCTGTGCAGGTATTTCGTACCCATGATGATAGAGGTGAGGGGCGACTTCATGTCGTGAACCATGGCATACGAGAAATCCTCGCGCAGGAGGCGAACACGTTCCTGCTCGTTGATATAGTTTATCTGGTCGATAATACTCAGGATGATGACGATGGAAATAAGGATAGAGATGAGGAGCAGCACCCAGTTATGACTGAAGATGTAGATACTTCCGTTGGTGATGGTCATCTGGAAGCCTACGCTGTTGTCCAGTCTTACAGGCAGAATGTTGGTTTTCACTTCCTCCAGGAAGGGGAAGATATTGCTGTTGATATTTTTGCCTTCCATCACCTTTCCTGTTTTCATGTTCACCTTGTTGATGGCAGCGCGGAAAGGCAACTTCTCTGCTTTGAAGATAGAGTCTGCAATATTTGTCAAGATATCGGTGTTGGCATCTTGATGTGATTTTTTGTAGATGGCATCATAAAGGGATAGTGTAGGATTATAAATATTACTGGAAGCAATGGTATCTCCCGACTCAAAAAAAGAATCGCACCTATTTGTTTTATCCAACTCTAAGGCGATGGCTTTCTCCAATATCTCATTACATTCCTTTCCTAATTGTCGCGCGTTGATGTTATAGGTGTTCCACATCCAGAATATTTGGATGAAGAGAATGGCTATTAGGGCAGTGGTGCTGAGTATCTTGGTGCGGTTGGCATTCATATCATCTTCTCCTTTCTTCTTTATTCATCCAAGAGGTATTCGGTTTCTCTGCCTTCCTTCTTTGCTACTAAATAATTGCTGATGCTGCTTGCTGTCAATGTGGATCCAAAGCATCCCATGGCAGTACACAGAGGAATACTGGAAATATCAGTAGGAATCAGATTACAGATGATACAGGCCACAAATGTCACGATGGTGCTCCTTGTGGTTTTGTAGATATAAAAGAGGAGCGATGTCTGCACGATGCTCCATATCATCATCATGATAATCCATGTCAATGACTGGCCCAGGGTTGTGGCAATGAATGGTATGATGCTGAATACAAGAACGGTAAGGTAAGAAACCCATGTCTTCTTGCCGCATTTGATCAGTTCTTCGTATATCGCGCCGAAGATAATATAGGCTGAGATAAAAGAGCCTATAAGAATCATCGGAAGCATTCCTATATAGTCAAAAGGCATGATTTCCTTGTTGTATATTTTGATGTCCAACAAATTGAAGAGGGCGATAAACATCAAGGTAATTCCAAACAGGGGAAGGGTGTACCAGAACATAGCCTTCCACTTGTAGGCAGGATTCACTCTGCCCAGCGTAAACTTGGAAAACTTTGCCTTGCTGAAGGTGAACCATAATATAAGTATAGCAAGAATGCAGAAAACATAAATAATGGGTGTTCCTGCCTTGAGTAAGGAAGCCTGGTCGTTGGCATTTACCTCTTCCAGTTTTCCTGAGACTGCAAGGTAGATACCTATCACTATACCACCAACAAACATGGTGCTACAGAATTCCGCTATCATTAATATATAGTAAAGTATCGACTTAAACATAATGCTTTATTTTTATTGTTGTTTTCTTTCTCTGAATAATGTTTTTATGCAAAGGTCTTCATACCGATGCTTCGACAACGGGCTTGCAGTTATTCTACAATGAGTTTGAAGCCTACGCCTCGGATAGTCCTTAACTCTACACTTGGCTCGTCTTCGATGGCAGTACGAATCTTCTTGATGAAAACATCAAGGCTTCTCGATGCAAAGTAGTCTTTGTCTTCCACGTCCCAGAAACGACTCAGTACAGCGTCACGGCGTACCACTTCGTTCTTGTTCACTGCCAAGAGTTCCAGTATCTTTGCCTCACGTGCCGTAAGCATCTTCTCGCTGTGGTCCTCCTGGTTTTTCAGCGTGGCATGGTTGGCATCCAGGATATATTTGCCCAGTTTTACGAGCTGGCTGTTGTTCTTGCTGCGTTTGCCTTCCTTTAGTCGCATCAGGCTCTGTATGTGTGCATCCAGCTCTTCGGGTATGAAAGGCTTCTTCACATAGTTGTTGGCTCCGGCAGCATAGCCTGCCTTCAGGTCTTTGGGCGATGTAAGGCCAGTGGTAAAGAGGATGATGGTATCGCCATCTACCTCACGTATTTTCCTCACCATCTCCAGACCGTCCATGATAGGCATGTCTATATCCGATACGATGACATCGGGCTGAAAGGTTTTCCATTCCTCCAGTCCTTGCCTGCCATTGACGGCAGTCTTCACCTCATATCCTTCGATGATATCTTCGAAGCAGCTTTTCTCCATATAGGCGAGGTTTTCGTCGTCTTCTACCAAGAGTAATTTTATGTCAGCCATAACTCTTCTTGTGTTTTAAAGATTATATTCTCTTACCCAATTTTCGCTGGGTTCCGTTCTCATGTGCAAAGATAGTTATTTTGTTGATAAGTTCCAAGTTTTCCACATTACTTAACCTAAAGATAACCCAAAGTCTTAGGCTTCAGAGAGATTGTTTATCCACAAATTTTAATTTGTCTAAATAGATGCCACTAATCTCAAAAAATCATTTATTTTTAACCGATTATCACGATAAAATTTTATATTTGTAGCATTAAATGGTTTTAGAATTATGGCAAAGAAAAATATAGACTTAGCAGTAGTCCTCCATGATGATTGCGACTACAAGGACTGGCTTGTGGAACTCAAGGAATGATTCTACAGCCATCGCCTCAAAGCGTCATGTGCCACCAATGGCTACTTGTTGGACTTCTATTGGAAGTTGGGACGAGACATTGAAGCTAAGCAATATACTAATACTTATGGCTCTGGATTTTACAAAAATCTCAGTCAGGACTTGAAGAACGAGATGCCTGGAGTAAAAGGTTTCTCGCCTATAAACTTGCGCTATATGAGTAAGTTTTTCAAACTCTATGCTCCTCTATATAGAAATATTCCGCAGACTGCGGAACTTTTCTCTGATTCGTTGTCAGACTCAAATGTTCCGCAAGTTGCGGAACAATCTAAAAAATGTCAACAGCCTGTTGATGATTTCAAGATGTTGTTCTCCATTCCTTGGGACCATCATCGCCGTATCATTGACAAATGTAAGGATGATATGGACAAAGCCCTGTTCTTTGCAAGAAAGACATGGGAAAATAACTGGGGACGTGATGCATTGCTTAATTGGCTCGACACAGACCTATATGAGCGTGATGGCAAAGCTGTTACAAATTTCCAATCTACACTTTCTGCTGTGCAGAGCGATTTAGCACAGCAAATGACAAAAGATCCGTATCAATTTGACTTTCTCAATCTGAGAGAGAAATTTGACGAGCGAGACATCGAAGATGAATTGGTGAACAATGTAACACGTTTTCTTTTGGAACTAGGAAAGGGATTCTCTTATATGGGCAGACAGTTTCGTTTGGAGGTAGGTCAGCAGGAGTTCTTCCCAGACTTGCTGTTTTACAATGCCCACCTCCATGCCTATGTGGTCATTGAGCTAAAAGTCCAGTCGTTCCATCCATCATTCTTGGGGCAACTAAGTTTCTATGTGTCAGCCGTCAACCATCAGTTCAAGACCGACATCGACAACCCTACCATCGGTTTGCTCATCTGCAAGGACAAAGACAATGTGGTGGCAAAATACGCCTTGGATTCATACAAAGAACCTATGGGTATATCAGAATATCAACTGTCAAAGCTCTTCCCGAAAGACTTCAAATCTTCCATGCCGACTATTGAGGAATTGGAAAAGGGATTGAAAGATAATCGAGAATAACGAGCCAAGATGCTTAATATGAATAAAGAAGAAATAAAACAAGAACAAAATAAAGGGCTAATAGCTCGCATATTAGGAGGAACACCTACTACTTTACATAAGGCGTTCTTTGTACTTATGGTATTTTCTCTGATACTATACCCATTGGGATTCTTTGTTTCCATATTCTTCATTTTTCCTGTTGTTCATCATATTGATAGGAGACAGTGTATATGAAGATGAAGAAGAGGAATAAGGGATAAAGTCGTTCGCAAGCCTTGTAAATGAAAAAACAAGGCTTGCTGATACAACTTATCGATTTTTTGTTTAATTTTGCAATCGATATTAATAATGCTACTATAATATGGGAAATGATACAGAAAATATAAAGATATTGTGCATCGGTGTCGGTGAGGCTGGCACTAATGTAATCAATCGTATGAAGGATATTGGTATTCCGAATGCAGAGTTTCTGACATTTGGAGGATATCGGGATGACTATAGCCATCCCGAAATTCCTCATTATAATCTTATGGAAGTCAATGAAATAGATAGCTTGCCTAATGGTTCTGGGCCAAAGGTCTTTGAAAGGTTGGCTAATAATGTTGCCGATGATATAAAGGAAGTTCTTTTGTGTCATTTAAACTCTCGTAAGTTAGAAAATGAAAGAGGGTAAATATTGGATAGTTGTATTGCTACAGCTATGCTTTCTTTCTATCAGTTGTGGAGAAAAGAGGACAAAACAAGTTGCTCCTGCTCAAGATCATGTCATTTTGAAATTTGAAAATAATGAAGATGGAAAGTATTCGCAAACGATGATAGCACAAATCATCAAACATTTTCATCTGCCAAATAATACTGTTGTAACAGATGAGGATGTTGATGCTATCTTATTGAGAAGCGTTGATGAGGGAGATGGCATTTATGGCGGTGACGTAGTTACCATTTGGAAGTATTATAAGAAGCAGAATACTATTCAAGAAATAGTTACGGCGCATCCTATGGCAGATTTGTTATGGTATAATCCTGATAAAAAACATGGTGTAATGCTAGGGATAGATTCTGTTTTTGTGGCAAGTGGAGCCATGCTTGTCCCTCTAAATCCTGATGTGGTAGTTGTAAATGGAACAATAGACAAGATGGAGGTAACCTATACATTTTTAGTAGATGTGGATGCGAGAAAAGCTATATTATTGCCATCTAATCGTGGCTGCATCGGTTTTACATCTGAGGAGGGCTTACCTATTTGCTTATCTTTCAGACATCATGCTAATGGCGATCCTGGCAGATATTCTGTCGTTTCTGTTTATGATGAAAAAGGAAACCTCGTCAAGGAAATGTCGTTTGAAGATTATAAAAAAGATGAGGAGTTATGACTGTAATAGAATTGATAACCTGTATTCGGCAGCACAAGAAAGCAACTCTTGTAATTTTTGTGTTAGCATTGATAGTGGGAAAAATAGTATCTGTATCTATTGGCATGCACGGTGTTGGGACGTTTGATGGAGAGAAAAATGATATTTTGCGTAGGCGCAACTATTTGATAGGAAAACTGGTGACAACGCCGCAAATAGTAATGGAGGAGATGCCAGGTGGAATGAGTGCGCAGTTCCAAGGAGAATGGGCAATGTACTCTTGTTCTATGTTTGCAGCAGCATTGACAAATATAGCTAAGATTTACCCGAGACAAAAGGAGGTGTCGTTGGGGTATGTTGATAAACTCATAGGGATAGTTATGTCTTCAGAGATACGTGAGTATGATAGAAAAAGATGGTGGGGGGAAGATGCACTTGAGAGCCTTGATGGTAATCATAGCCATGTTTCTTATTTGAGTATTCTTGCTTGGATGATGGGAGAATATAAAGAATTAGGTGGAGACAATAAGTATGATGATTTATATGGGAAAATCTGTTGTACGCTTAATCGAAGAATGCTTGATGCTGAGGCTTTGAATCTTCCTACTTATCCTAATGAACCGATTTATGTTCCTGATATGTTGGTGGCCGTGGTAGCTTTGTCTCATTATGCAGAGTTGAATAATGGGAGGTATCAAGATACTGTGAATAGGTGGATAGAGAAAGCAAAAACTGATTGGTTGGATGCAAAGACAGGTTTATTGGTTTCTTTTTTGGACAATACGGGAGCACATCAGATTGGTGATATGCCGGTAAAAGGGTCTTATTCGGCATTGAATTGTTATTATCTTTCGCTTATAGATAAGTCTTTTGCAAAAGAGCAATACGAGCGATTGAAACATTATTTTTATCAAAGTAGTCCAATTTCTGGCCTAAAGGAATATCATGATAGATTTTTTCTTTTTGGTATGGATGCCGATGCAGGTCCGATTATTGCAAATCTAAGTCCTTCAGGTACAGCGTTTATGGTAGGAAGTGCTACTTATTTTGGAGATTTTGATGTAAGAAGAAACCTTTTGAAGACTGCAGAGATTGCTGGCTCTACTTTCTACGGCTTTACAAAGAATCATTATCTTCTTGCCAACTTTGCTTTAGTAGGGGAGGCTATTATGCTGGCTATGCGGACTAATGTGGAATAAATATTTTATACTTATGAGGAGACTAAAGAAAATATTAGATTCATGGAATGAACTTCGTCATAGAATGAGAAATCAAAATGAGGCGCAAGAGGTAAAGGCGAAACCGTCTTTTCCTATAACAGGCATTATCGGAGCAATAGCAGGTGATTGCTTTGGGGGCAGCTTATGAGTTTAATCCTGTGAAAAGCATGGACTTCGACTTATGTCTCTTATCTAGAGGCTAATTCTTATACTGCGGCAATTCGTAATGCCATTTCTCTTGGTGGTGATGCCGATACAATGGCTTGCATGGCTGGCGGTATTGCTATAGCTACCAAAGGCATGGAAATGCCCGAGGACTTGGCTTACTATATTTACAATCATGTGCTTGACGATTATCTGCGTCATGTGCTATATGAGTTTAATCAACTGAGCCCACTTTAAAAAGTAAAGCTTGTTTTAAATGTTTATTTCAGTAACTACTCAGTTTTCAAGAGTCTCTGAATTTTACTAAAGGGCTATTTATCAAGCATAAAGATGAGTAGTTACAAAGTAAGGAGTATTTTGTTAATAATCAGAAAAACACTTGCTTTCTGAAATATTATCTGTATCTTTGTGCCGGGATTATAAAGATTAAGATTATGGCTTCAAAGAGATATCCTTTGGGAATACAAACGTTCTCCGAAATCGTGAAGGGGAATTACTTCTATGCTGATAAGACGGCTATCGTCTATCAGTTGGCTCATTATGCCAAGTTTCATTTTCTGAGTCGCCCACGTCGATTCGGAAAATCCTTGTTTGTTTCTACCCTCCAGGCTTACTTCGAGGGTAAGAAAGAACTGTTCAAGGGACTTGCCATCGAACAGATGGAGAAGGAGTGGACGGCATATCCTGTCATCCACCTGGATCTGAGTTGTGGTAAATATTATAGTTTGGAGAATACATATTCAATTCTAAACGGAATACTGGAAATAGAAGAGAAAAAATATGGTTTAAAGGTTAATTCAATAAATGAGAAGTCTTTTGGAGGTCGTCTTAAGAACATCTTGCTGGCTGCCACGGCTCAAACAGGTAAGCAAGTTGTTGTTCTCATCGACGAATATGATGCCCCGATACATGATTCTGTCAGTGACGAAGAGTTGCAGAAGGCCATCCGCAACATCATGCGAGATTTCTTCAGCCCCTTGAAGCAACAAGAGGGAAACATTCGCTTTGTATTCATCACAGGCATCTCCAAGTTTAGTCAGCTCAGCATCTTTAGCGAGTTGAACAATCTCAAGATTCTCACGTTGAAGGATGAATACAGTAGCTGTTGTGGTATTACCAAGAGTGAATTGACTCAGTATTTCCGTGAGGGTATCGAGGAGATGGCTGAGCATAATGGACTCACTTATGAGGAGACCTTGCGACAACTCAGGCAGCATTATGATGGCTACCATTTCAGTATCAATAGTGAGGATATCTTCAATCCTTATAGTATTATCAATGCTTTGGACGATAAGGAGTTTAATAGCTATTGGTTTACATCTGGTACGCCTACGTTCCTGGTAGAGTTGTTGCAGCAGAAGAATTTGGATATGCTCAATCTGGACGATTTATGGATTAATGATGATCGTTTTGATACCCCTACAGAAAAGCTTACAGACCCGATTCCTGTTCTTTTCCAGAGTGGCTACCTTACCATTAAAGGATATGAGCGAAGAGGAAAATTGTATCATCTCTGTTTCCCAAATCAAGAAGTAAGACAAGGCTTCTCGAAAAGTCTCGTCAGGTATTATACTGCGCAAGACATGAACAGATATGATGCTATTGTGTATGCCTATTCCAAGAATGTGCTCATCAATGACGATATGGGAGCCTTTATGCCTCACTTGAAGGCCTTCTACGATAAGTTCCCATATACGATTATCAACAATAATGAGCGTCATTATCAAGCCGTGATGTTCACCATCTTCACCATGCTTGGTGAAGATGTGAAGGTGGAGCATACCACTTCGGATGGAAGAATAGACCTTGTGCTCAAGACAGATAAGAGTATCTTTATCTTTGAGTTGAAATATGAGAAGTCTGCTGATACCGCTATGGCGCAAATCAGCGGCAAGGACTATGCCAAGGCTTTTGCCGATGATGAGCGGAAGGTTGTGAAAGTGGGTATTAACTTCTCTGAAGACCAGCGAAGCATAGAGGATTGGGTGATAGAATAAATGACATCTTGAGATTGATAAAACGCAGAATCCTGCCGGCATTACAGCCAACAGGATTTTTTTGCATCAGCAAAGGCTATTCATCTTCCGTGATGATGTCTAAATCTTCGGCAATTTTCTTCAGTCTGTCTCTTATCCTCTTCGCCAAGGTTGGTGGCTCTTGCTGGACGACAGGCTCTATGGGCTCTTCTTCTATGACTGGAGATTCTTCTATCGGAGCTTCAGGGATGAGTGGGGCTGGCTCATCAGGGATGTTTGTGGATTCATTGGTTGATGGATTTGTTGGAATCTCTTCTTTTGGGGAATCTTTCTTCTTTTGAAATTGGAAATTGTCACGTATCGGATGATAAAGTTTGTCGATAATTCTCTGGTAATCATCTTCATCCTTGGTGGTTGTGACAGGATTGTCCTGAATTTCATCTGCCAGTTCGTTGTTGAGACCTGTTGCCAGGATGGTTACTTTGGCATCCTCATCCAGACTGTCATCATCTGAAAGACCCCAGATAACCTTGATGTCTGGATTCAATTCATCGAAGAAGGCATCAATCTCTCGCATTTCCCTAACGAAGATAGGGTGCTTGCTGGAGGTATAGATGTTGAAGAGGATGCGCTGGGCATTGCTGATGTCGCTGCCGTAGAGCAATGGGGAATCCAAGGCATTGAGAATGGCATTCTGAACTCTGCCTTCTCCGCTGGCTCTGCCCATAGCCATGATGGCACCGCCGCCGCTCTTGATGGTGGTCTCGATGTCACGGAAGTCGAGATTGATAGTTCCCTCTACGGTTATCAGTTCAGAGATGCTCTTGGTGGCATCGCTCAGCACCTTGTCTGCCAGTTTGAAGGCATCCTTTACGGTAATTTCTGAATCGGCATATACATCGCAAAGTCTTAGGCTCCAGAGAGATTGTTTATCCACAGACAATCTCTCCTGGGCCATTGTTAGATGTACTTGTGCTATGCTGGAATGGCACTTATGGACAAGGAAAAATAATCATTTTACAAGATTTAGATATTGATTTAGAAGTTGTTCCTATTTTTGAGTTGTAAAGATGAGTTTGTGAACGCAAACATAAAAAAAGAAAAAGTTTGTTCAAAATGCTATAAGTTTGAAAAATAATTCATATCTTTGCAAATAAGTTAGAGTGATAGGTAGAGACTTGTCATGATGAAAACTCAATTTTAGATTAAAAATGAGCGTTAAAGATATTACCCTTCTTCGAAATGTGGAAGTTTCTATGACCAGGGTGATAGGCAATGACGCTCACGCTTTGGACGTATTGTACCCTCATGTGAGGAATCAATATATCATAAAGCGTGGGCTATTGTTTATTGTTGGTCAAGGTCCTTCCACAACCTCGAAGAAACAATATTCGATAGTTCCCACGCTTTGCCTTTTTTAATAATCGCTTACTTCTGGGAAACAGTGGGCATAAATAGTTATGCGTATGGCTGATAATACTATTTCTTTTAAAGTAGAAGGTGATTCACGTGTACATTCTATAGATGTGGATTAAACTCATGTTTCAGAAAAAGCAACAAGTAATGATGTCTTTATTCGTGATTATATTTCTCAAGAGTTGAAGCGTAATGATAATCCTAACTATCAAATCACGGAAATTAAACAAAAAGATGAAAATTGGAAGTTTTAATTTAAAAATCTAATGAATATGAGTCGAATTAATCTTTTTAAAAACCATAGAATATGGTTGGTGGCAGTATTATGCCTGTTTGTAAATGTGAGCCTATTTGCAGTAACTTTTACAGAAAAAAATATAAAATATGAAGTAAAGGGAACTGATGAAGTAAAAGTAATTGAGGGATGGGTAGACCCTTTGATAATACCAGATGTTGTTTCTCATGAAGGAGTTTTATATAAAGTTACTTCAATTGGAGGAGACATTAGTAATAGTCATAGATATGCAGTTTCGTGGGGATACACTATTGATTATATAAAAAAGATTGTTTTTGGAAAAAATATCCAAAGAATAGAGAAACAAGCATTTTATAATTGTGGATTTGAGGAAGTTGTTTGTAATGAGGGATTAACAGATATTGAAGATGAGGCATTTTATAATCAACATAGCTCGTCTCTTAAAATAAATTTACCAGAAGGTCTGTTGACCATAGGTGCAAAGGCTTTTTGGGGAACGACATTGGAACAAACTGAATTACCATCAACATTAACTTCTATAGGAATGTCTGCATTTTATTACTGTTCTAAACTAAAAAACATTGTAATTCCTGATGGTGTTACTAATATTCCTGAGGATACATTTTATGATTGTGGATTAGAAACTGTTGATGTGGGAAATGGGGTAACTACTATTGGTGCATCTGCGTTTGGAAAAAATAATATTAAACAGTTAACCTTGGGTAAAAAAGTAAAAAAAATCGAGAAATATGCTTTTAGTAGTTGTTCAAGTATAGTTCAAATAAAATGCTTAGCAGAACTTCCACCTTCATGTCAAACTGATTTTGAAAATAGTGTATATGAAAATGCTATTTTATATGTTCCAAAAGGTTCTCGACCTTGGTACTATATTGGTAGTGTATGGAAAAATTTTGAAAAAATAGAAGAAAAGAACTTAATAGGAGAAAGATGTAAAGCACCTATAATCTCTATTATTGATAATAAAATAAATATTACATGCAATACGGAAGAGTCAACAATCTATTATTCATTGAAAGCGGTCGATAATGTAGAAAAAGCTAAATATGATGAGCCAATCATGCCGTCAACAAAATATATTCTCACTGCTTATGCAATGACAGATGAGTTTGATGTTTCAGAAACTGTTTCTTTCCAATTTACCGTTATTCAAGAAGACCCAACAAAGGTTATAACTATTAAGGCTGATAATGACGATGCAAGCGTTGCTGTTAATGGAAAGAACATTCTGATCTCTACTGCAAATGATACTATGCAGCCAACTATTGTGAGTACAACTAATGGAAGCCTTGTTTATGATGGTATGGTATCTGGGCAAAGTGTCATACCTGTTACCCAAGGTGGTATTTACATAGTAAAAGCAGGAAATATATCTAAAAAAGTACTTGTAAAATAAGTTGTACAACTATTAAATGGGATTCACAAGGAGCGAGCACATAACTTCTTGCGAATCCATTTATTTTTTAGAAATATGAGAAAAAGAAAAAAGATTAAGCGGTATCAGCTTAAACGGAAATACAAAAAGTTTATCAAGGCTCAAATGGAGCGTAAAGTCCTTAGGGAGTTTTACTTGATAACTGAGAAAGATGCAAATATGATGTCATTGTATTTGCCACCATTAACAAAGACAGATAAACTTTTTGACGAAGTTTTTCCAAGGAGTATTCCATCGTATGGTTTAATAGAGGAAGGCTATGCAAATTGTGCATTACTTTTATTAAATAGTATAATATTGTCGAATGATAACTTGGTACATGACACCTATATTTTCCCTGCTTTATTCTGTTTTAGACATTATTTGGAACTTACTATAAAAGCTACCTTAAAAGAATATGGAAAAATGTGTTTGGGACATAACCTCTCTTCTTTATTTGAAAGTTTACGTCCTCATTTATCTTCAGGAGAAGATGTTGAAAACATAAGTCGTTTATTACATGAGTTGGATGACGTGGATAAGAGTGCAACAACTTTTAGGTATAGCTTTGATGTTGGTTCTCTTGGAAAAGTGAAAGTTAAAGAGTTTAATCATCCTATCAATGTGTTTGTTCTCAGAAAACGTTTTTTGCAGTTGTACAGTTTCTTTTATGGTGTATTGTATCAAGCAATCGATAGTAAAGGTTAGTGTATATCATCTGTGGGCAATTCTCTTTCTACTTGTTAAGATTATGTAATTTAGATTATGCAGTTTGCATAATTTAAAACAAATAATTATATTTGCATGCAGAAATCAAAACATAGAAGAATATGGAGAATCCTTTTATCATAACTGGATACATCAAGCCAGAGTACTTCTGCGACAGAAAGCAAGAAGCCAAAAGAATCATCACAAAAATCACCAATGGTGAGAATATTGTCATAATGGCGGCAAGACGTGTGGGCAAAAGTAAACTTATTGACTTTTGCTTGGATTCGCCTACTATAAAGGATAATTTTATTTCTATTTCCATAGATATTCTTCGCACATCCAGTATCAATGAGTTTGCCTTTGAGTTAGGCAAGGCTGTGTTTGAGCAAGCTGCTCGTCGTAGCTCTAAGTTGCTAAAGATGGTGGTCAATACTTTGAAATCCATCAATGGCTGTTTTGGATACGACCCAATCTCCAATACACCTACTTTCAACCTCTCCCTTGGCGATATTTCCAATCCCCTCTATACCTTGGAGGAGATATTTGCTTGTTTGGAGCAAGCAGACAAAAAATGTATTGTTGCGATAGATGAGTTTCAGCAGATTGGCTATTATCCAGAGAAAAATATGGAAGCAGTTCTCCGTACTTATATCCAAAGATGCAGCAATGCCAACTTTATATTTTCGGGAAGTGAGCGACATCTCATCACTGAGATGTTTTCTGAGAAAGCACGACCATTCTATAATAGTGCAGACATCATGAATCTTGATGTTATTCCTATAGACAAATACACCGAGTTTGCCATTGGCTTATTCCATCATTTTGATAAAGATATTCAAGCGGAAGCAATTGCATTAGCTTATCATACTTTTGGTGGCAATACATATTATATACAGAAAGTAATGCATGAGGCTTTCAACCAAACAGACCCAAAGGGTGTTGCGGATAGTGAGATGATAGATGCTATTATCCGTTCATTGATATTGGACAATGACCGTAAGTTCAGTGAAATTCTCTCACGGCTAACCTTGCCCCAAAAAGAACTTTTGTATGCTATTGCCAAAGCTGGCATGGCTAAGAAAATAACTTCTGCAGCTTTCGTTAAAAAGTATAATCTTCGTTCAGCAAGTAGTGTACAGAGTGCCATCAAAAAACTGTTGGAATATCACTTGGTTTCTACCTCGCAAGCTACTTATTATATAGATGATCAATTGATGGGGTTGTGGCTGAAAATGTAACTGATGTGCGAAACTTGATTTTTTCTAAAAGTTTCTTAAAGATAGTATTACTTTTTATCAGAAAATATTATCTTTGCAACTAATAATATCTTGTTATTATCTATCGGTTTATGCAAGAAACAAATAATATATTAGCAATATTGGATAACTATCTCCATGACAATCCCGATGAGATTGCCAAGGAGATGGCGAATGACTTTAGAAGACGAAGGATAGAGAAAAATATGACACGTGAACAAGTGGCGGATAAGTCGGGTGTGGCTGTCAGCAATATAACGCGTTTTGAACAGAAGGGTATAATGGTGAACATGCGACACGGTAAATGGCACAGGTCATCCGACATTGGATGATATGATAACGGTAGGTGTGAAGAACAAGATGGCGGAAAGTAAGTGCCGTGAAATTTATGACAAAGTAGTTTTTTCTGCATCATTTCCGATTTATCTGCCTCATTTGATATCAAAATGAGGCAGATAAATTCATTTTTGGGCAGATAATTGAGAAAATTATCGTAATTTTGCAACCATAATATAAACCCAATAAATACAATAGGCATGCATCAATTCGATTACAAAGATACCCCCAAGAAGTTGCTGACACCTTCCATCGTCAGCCAAATTGCAGCACTTCACGAATACAAGGGCAAACAAGACCTCTATATTTCGGCCCAAGTAGATACTCTTTCAGCCCTGTTAGAGATTGCAAAGATACAAAGTACCAAAGCATCCAATAGTATTGAGGGCATCTACACCTCCGATGAACGCCTTCATGCCCTTGTCGTAGAGAAAACTGAACCACGAAATCGCTCAGAGGAAGAAATTGCTGGCTATCGAGAAGTACTCACTACCATCCATGAGAACTATGAGTACATTTCCATTCGCCCCAACAACCTATTGCAACTACATCGTGACCTTTACTCCTTCGGTGGAAAAGAAGTTGGTGGACGTTTCAAGAACACAGATAATATCATCGCAGAAACAGACCGAGAGGGGAAAGAGCATATCAGATTTAAGCCTGTTCCTGCATTCCAAACGCCAGAAGCGATAGAAGATCTCTGCCAGGCATTCAACGAAGCCTTGGACAAAAGTGAGTATGATGCCCTTTTGCTCATACCCATGTTCGTGCTCGACTTTCTTTCCATCCACCCTTTCAATGACGGCAATGGTCGCATGAGTCGCTTGCTCACACTTCTCTTGCTCTATCGTTGTGGGTACATTGTCGGCAAATACATCAGTATAGAAATGTTCATTGAGAAGTCGAAGGAAACCTATTATGAAGCCCTAAAAGCGAGTTCCATAGGATGGCATGAAAGCAAGAATGACTACCAACCCTTTACAAGTTACTACCTTGGTGTCATCTTGAAAGCTTACCAAGAGTTTCAAGACAGAGTAGAGCATCTACATGGTAAAACTCTTTCAAAAGCAGATCGCATTAAGTCTATCTTCCAAAAGAGAATAGGTAAGATTACCAAGACCGACATTTCCGCCCTTTGCCCAGACATCAGTATCAGCACCATCGAACGAACATTAAAAGAAATGCTGGATGCTGGAGAAATCCAAAAAGTAGGGAAAGGAAGAGGTACAGGATATATTGTCAAATAAAAGATCCTGTCATAATTTATCGACCTCATTTTCGATTTATCTGCCTCATTCGATATCAAAATGAGGCAGATAAATTCATTTTTGGGGCAAATAATTGAGAAAATAATTGTAATTTTCTCTTCTTTTTTGATACAACTTTCCCAAATAATCACTATCTTTGCAACCGTAATCCTTGCTGAAAGCCAACGATTGGGCTAAGGTGGGGATACATATACATAAATAAAGGCGTAACTGACGCTTTGGTTTTGACGTGTTAGAACTTCGCAACTTCAAACAAGTTGTCAAAAACAAAGCAATGGGGACGCCTCACAGGGTGTATTATACTGAGTATCTTCTCTATGAAGGGCTTCATTCATTCGCTCTAATTCTGCCCCTCTATCTATAAGTTTCTTAAATTCTATAAGTTTAGCATTAGAAATATCTTGCACAAAGATAATCTTTTTCAAAGATATTTCTAAATGTCTGATAATTAGGGCGATATTTATTATTGAACTTTAACTAAAGTTACTTGCTTGGGGAATCATCTTCGTTTGCATAACGAATAAGAAATTTAAGAAATATGGGAAGTGCGTCATAAGAAAAATTGCAGATTTCTTGGTCGTCTCAAGAAATAATCGTATTTTTGCTGCGGATTGCAGTTCTATGTTGAACTTGCGGTATATATCCAAAACAAGATCGGAGAATTTGCAAATAATTTCTTCTATCTGATGAACAAAACAGTATCTGTCACATGTATTCCCAATATCAAATATCGGGAACCCTGCATTTATCAAGGTTTTGAAACTGTAATCTTTAAGCTTATAATTCAGATGAATTTGAGCGAAAGCCTTATCCCATATTCCTGCATTTATTCTTTTGACACCATCGTCATAGATTTTATAGACTTCATAATCGTCCTCTTTAGGAAACACAGGAGATATAGTTTTCTCTTCGATATTATTTACAATGTAGAGTTCATCATCGTTTCTATCGACAACACCTTTATGAACAAACCATCCAACTATTGTCGAATGATTTTTAACCATCAAATCATACAAATATTTATCTTTATTCATTTGCTATTGCAGTAAGTTTGATTATAGTTTTTACTATCTTGTAAAGATGATTACAGTGAAAGGTTTTCTTTCTTCGTGATGGCTCGCAAATGCGTATTTGCATTATGGAATAAGACAAACCTGGCATCGATTTCGGAATCAATAAATCGAGTATGTGGGCTATTTTGTTCTCCCATATTTATTTTGGAAAATAAGTATTCTCTTCCTTCTTGATTGATAAATTCCACAACAAGTTCATTGAAGGTCTTATCGTAGTGATCAATGTGGAGGTCATGAATATCGGTTATTTGATTTGAAGATATGGCACTTACAATTACCTCTCCAGATGCTATTCTCTTTTCGTATTCTTTTCTTAAAGGACTAATTATTGTTCTATCAATAGAATACCTACATGCTGCCTTTATATTGAAATCCATGTAGCTATCACTACTTGGAATTTTCTTCAAGCATCCACGAAAGCCTATATCAGTAGTTTGGTATGCCGTAACAAGGTATAAACACTTTGTATGATATGCTCCCGAATCACGCACTTCATATCTTACGACTTCTTCTCCATTCGTCTTTTCATACCAATCTGGATGATGAAGACGAAAAAATGAATTCAAAAGATTTGTTTCTTCCGAATTTGTGCTTTCTCCAATCTTGTGAGAACGTGGAATTGTCTCACAAGTTTTCTTCAAGTCGGTGTATGTCATAATTATAACCAAGGTATTCCGTAATTAACATCACAGTCATCAGTAACAAAGAAATTATCAGGATGCAAAATTATCTTTGCCTTCGCCAATCTTTCAAGATAGTCGCTACGAACTGCACTATTCTCTATTTCTTCCCTTCGGGCTTTGCTCATAGACAAGAATTCATCTTCCATTTCCAAGCCAAGGTACTTTCTGCCAAGCAAATTAGCTGCAATACCAGTTGTTGCACTTCCATTGAAGGGGTCAAGAATCCATGCCCCTGGTTGAGTACTGGCTTGAATCAATCTTGCCAAAACTCCCAGTGGCTTTTGGGTTGGATGCTTGCCGCATGATTTTTCCCAACGACCTATAGCAGGCAACTGCCATACATCAGTCATTTGTTTGTCACCATTAAGTTGCTTCATCAAAGCGTAATTGTAGTAGTGGGCAACCTTTTGCGACTTCCTTGCCCAGATGATGAACTCTGTAGAATATGTAAAATATCGGCATGAAATGTTTGGCGGGGGATTGGTCTTAGCCCATGTTATCACGTTCAGTATTTTGAAGCCCAACTTTAGAAGTTGTTGCTGTACACTGAAAATATTATGATGTGTTCCCGTAATCCATATAGTTGCATTATCCTTCATGTGGTCTCTGCAAGCAGAAAGCCACCTTAAATTAAATGCATCCATTTCTTCAGGAGTTGAAGGCTTATCCCAATCCCCTTTGTCAACACAAACGACTTGACCACTTTGACAAGATATGCCACCACCAGACAAAAAGTATGGAGGATCGGCAAATACCATATCAAAGCCGAACTTGAACTTTGACAAAGTTTCAACGCAATCACCTTGAATGAGGGTGAAGTCGTTGTTTGGGGATTTATAATATGACGCAATAGCCATAATTTATGGTGTAAGAATTCTATATCTTCCTGATTTTACTAAGCGAATGCTATTGTAATCTTCAACATCGGTGAACTCAAATTGCCAAATATAGAATATGTTTTCACCATTTATTACCCTCTTTTCAAAGAATACAGGATATACTGTTTTAGATGTATTCTCGCTCCATTGCCTAAAAGGATAATATAGTTGACGAATAATCACGTTGGTTGCAGAGAAATTCTTTGCTTCAATAAGAACTATGGACGTTTTTCCTTCATATCCTGCATCCACTTCGGTCTGAACACTCTCAGTGTCCAATTCGTTTGAATCAACACGGAATGAAAAGTGAGGAGTATATTTGCGACCACGTATTGTAAGAACAAGAGAAGGGTCATTCATAAATGTTCTAATCAAAGAATTCGCATAAGCGAAATCGAGGAATTGCATTTCAGAATCACCGACCATCGAACTTTCAAGCTCAAAATCAAGTTTGCTAACATAATTTTGGATTGCAGATTGAATATCTGGTACATCAACATACCCTTCGCCTTTTAGAATATAATATGAACCATTTTTCTTGGGCAATATGAATAAACCTTTTCTGACAAATACAGAAGGTCTATCAGACCTCGTATCTTGTTTGCACAAAATACGAGGCTCTTTATCTCCTGTAGCTGTGAATCCTTGACAGGATTTTTTAATTTGGTCAGCAGTCAGTTCGAACGGACCACTATCAAAATCGTGATTAGCAATGTCGTAATCACGGAATATTTTATTCCATGCTTTATCTGATGCCATCGAGGAAATCTTTTATATTAGTTAAATTGTAAATACTTGGAATGATATTATATGCTTCCTGTAATTTGTTACGCGCACTCTTCCATCCAATACCATCAGTAATCCAGACAAACTCAAAGCCTGGCACTGAATTGATCTTAGGAGCAATATCAGAATAAGAGCGTGCTACTTCATTCAGTTTTGAACCACCTCCACTGTAGAAATTTACTTCAATCAAGTAGGTTTTTGAAGTAGTTTTGATTACAAAATCAAATCTCTTTTCGTCATCGCCAAGGACATTCTGGAGGTTTGCCCATTCCGTAGAATATACCTCCTGACGGTATTCTATTCCATTCTTGTCAAAAATGTTAGCCACCATACCTTCCATGACATGACCACTGCGATTCTTTCTTGCATTACTATCGAGACCTGTTTCGATTCCGAAAACATAATCTACCAAGTCATTTATCTTCTTTTGACGGAACAAATCTGCAAGACCTGTTCCTTCAAGATATTCCATCACGCCATCTATACTTGTAAAGAGCCTGTCGAGAATAATACATTGACCAGCGGAATTGAGAACTGCTTTTTTCCCTTCGCTACGAACTGCAATCAGAATATCCATTACGCTGAATGCTGTACGGTCTCTATTCCATATAGTTTCTACACTCTTCCTTAAATCGGTAGTGCCAATCAAACTGTTAAGCATACTAACTCGCTCTAAATTGGACTTTGATTGAAAATCAAGAAGTTAGGCGTTTGCCTTTATAATATAGGTAACAATATGGAAACGAGCGGACTTCTGCTCGTTTCTGTATTTTGCAATATGCAAAGAACGCCTCAATTCGTGGGCAAAGATACGACAATTTTCTAAATATCCAATGGATTACAAGGAGATTTTAACAAAAAAAAATACTTTGACAAGATAAATAGTTTAGACACAATTTGTTTGCAAAGTAGAACTATTACAAACACTATCTTTTTATCACCTTCAATAATAGATGTGTTTCACAAAGGACAAACATTGTACATAGCTCCTAAACTATTATATACAAGAACTTGTCAAAATATGAAGGTCATTCACAATTCTGACATGTTCTTGTATGTTACTTACTTTATAGAAAAATAGTACATCATAGAATCTTTCATTTCATTTGTTGAGAACGAGAACGGCTTTACAATTTTGTATTGACCTCTTGAATATTTATATCGTTCTTTTTGCAAATTTATAGTGAAAGATTTTGACTCTCCTTTAGGTATTTTATAACCAATATCAACAAATGCATAATGTAATGGCAACCTAACCCATTTTTTACCATTGAATTTTGCTATATAATAATCTTCACCGATAAAAATATCTTCAGAATATTTATTGGTGACAATTATCGAAATAGTGTCTGCATTTGTTTTACTCTTTCGACCAACTTTTTTCTGTATTGTCGTTACTTTGACTTTTTCTTTAAAATTGCTAGGTGTGCAATATGAAAGTTGGAGTATAATGAGAAATGCAGTTACCGCAATAAACAAAACAATTAATGATCTTTTCATATGCAACTCAAAATTTAGTTAATAATTTTAATGCAAATTTACAAAAAAAGTGAGAGTCTACATTTTCTGATAGAATATTTTGTTTTTTTTAACTGTAAAAATTAGATAGAAAACATTGTGCTCCCACACATTTTTTTGTTGTAATTCAATGTATAGATATAGTTGCAAAGCTATTATCATACAAAGAATCTTTATTCTATACATTTGTTGGCATAGTTTGTTTATATAACTACAATCACAGCAATAAAACTATTAATTTTACGTTCTTTTCAAAGAAAGGGGTTGTGCAATAGTGGCTTAAAGGCTAAAAGCACTACCTTTGAATGCTGTTAAATATGGTAATGTTCAAAGTCACAATTTGTGATTTTGGAAAAATGAATATAAATAGATAAAATAGAAAAAAAGGAGGCAACCCTTGCAGTGCCGTACAATGGCGAGGACAACAACGATTATGTCGATGGCAAGGGCTTCTGCTGCAATGAAGGCAGCTTGGAGGCTGCGCAGGCACGTGCTATGGCACGAGCAGCAAAGAACAACTTCCAAGAAGGCGATACATACGAGAAGATGCAGTTCTACTACCACCCAGACCATTTGGGTAGCAGTAGTTAGTGTTGCGGAATTAAGGATTGGAAATATTCCAAGTATATTGTGTCTTGAAATCGCTCACTCCACATTTTTAAATGAAAATAAAAGCGGATGCCGAAAAGCTCATAGAGTAGGCTAACTTAAATTATTTCAATTTATGAAAAAATAATCAGTTGAAATCTGTTCTGACAGACGAATTTTTTGTTCTGAACAAGGAGTCATTAATGCTTGTTCTTGGAGGTCCAGCTCACACTGTAGCAGCACAAGGTTCTTGTGGTTCTTCAAGAAGTAGCCAAAGCTGTGACAATACAGCTGTGTGCAATTGCATGTGTCCTATTATCACACGACCAAAACCGAGCCTACCAAGCACCAACCTTTAATGGAATTGTAGCTTGTAAGGTTCTCTGAAGAGTTCAAATGGATGGGGCTGCCAAATACTATATTTCGGCATACCCAATCCTTGCTTATAATAATCGTCGACATTTTATTTTTGAAGTCGATACTAAAATATGATATACAATGTATAAATACTATATATTCTTTTTCTTGCTGTTTGTCACAATAACAGACATTACAGCACAAACAGACAGTACCAAGACCGAAAAACTGCCAGAAGTTATTGTTACTGCTGATGGTCAAATTGAAATGAGCAACAAGGCATTGTTGATACCAACTCAACTTGAGAAAAAACATTCTATAAATGGTTTTAATCTACTATATCTTATGCAGACTCCTGACTTGGAAGTATCAGCACGCACTCGTAGCATTACTACTCATAGTGGAGGAGAGGTTGTATTGTGCATTAATGGAATGGAGGCATTGCCAGAAGATGTAGCATCTCTTAGTGCAAAGAACATTCGTACAATAGAGTATATAAGAACTCCAAGCGGTAAATATGCAGGTAAAGCAGGATTGGTTAATTTTATAACTGTAAAAATGAATTATGGGGGCAATGTTTATTTTTCTGCAAATGAAGGATTTGCCTACAAATCGGGGGAATATTTAGCTTTTGCTGATTTTAATAAAAAACGATACACACTTTCCCTAACCGTCACTGGTGACTGGCATAGAGATCATAGCTATACAGAGGGAAATGATATGTATGTCTTTTCAGATAAATCCGTTTTGGAACGTAATTATAAAGATGAGAGTCCGTTGAAAATAAATAATGGGCAAGCTATGCGATTGCGCTTAACCTCCATGGGGAACACCCACAGATTAAATGCCTATGTGGGCTTTAATCGTCAGGCTGTGCCAAATTCCAATACCATACAGGGTATTTACTACACCGAACCATATGGTGCAACAAAGCGTACTGTTTCATATAACAGCCAATCTATAGCACCATCAGCGTATGTAAATTACACATTATGGTTGCCTAAAGAGCAGGCTTTTGACGTTACAGCATCTGCTTCTATGGGGCACAATAAATACCACAGTCTGTATGCAGAAACAGAACAAGCTTCATTAAGTTCAAAAGTAATAGAAGACAACTATGTGCTGAATGGTATTATTCGCTATTCGAAAACTTGGAAAAATAGCCTTACTCTAACAGGCGCATTGAGCAATGATTATAAACATTATACTGATAATTATGATGGAACAGCAAATGGAAAACAGCATCTGACTTCCAACATTACTGTTGGATTACTTCAACTTAGCAAATATAGTGAGAAATACTATTACTATATCTCTGCGGGGTTATCTAACACGGCCGTTTCTTTAAACTCCATACATAATAATTACTGTATGCCTGTTGCTTTTTATGGTGGAAACTATGTCATTAATAACAAGCACTCTTTATCGTTAAATGGTCTTTTTACTCATACTTTATTTGAACCGTCAGAAAAAAATTCAATGGTTGTTCCGACATCTTTTTTTGAGGCAACTTGTGGTAATCCTGACATTGTACCGATGAAAGTATTAGGAAACACCCTTTCATACAATGGACAAATTGGAAAAATTCGTTTGTCTTTATCGTATGATAGTAATATTTATTTTGACAACATAGTACATCAGTATACAGCTAATACGAATACGATTTTTGATACTCGTATAAATGGCGGAACTTTCTACGGTAATATGTTTACTGTAGGTTGTGCCTATAATTTATTCAATGAGCATTTGCGTTTGAGCGCCACAGTGATTGAAGAATGTAATACATTAAAAGGGGCTACTTACGATATGTCGCACAACAGTTTTCGCATAAAAGGTGGCTTGGTTTATCTTGCAGGAGAATGGATGCTTAGTTTCGATTATCAGACTCCATATAAATCACTTGATATTCGACAACCGTGGTTCATCCAACGTCGTCCTACCTATGAATGGAAAGTGAGCTGGACTCATAAGGCGTTGGCTATTGAGGCTTTAGTACGCAATCCCTTTTCACGTTATGACAAGCAACATATAACAATGGATTATGGGTGTTATAATAGAAATTCGCGGATTTTTAACGAAATCAATGGGCGTAATATAAATTTAACACTGACTTACAGCCTTAGCTATGGCAAGAAATCTAAACGTGGAGAAATTGAGGTTAATAAGAATATTGATAGTGCTATCATGAAAATGTATTAATCAATGACCAAAACGATAAAAAGTCTTCATCAACATGATTCCATGCAATGTGGCATAGCCAGTACGATAGTACTATTTGCAAAAAGTAATAATTATGAACTATATTTGTGGTTGGGGAATATTAGCGTCTATAACAGGAATTGCAATAATGTTTTCTGTTATTAAGCACAAAAAGTCGGTAAGTGCCGTAAAATATGGCACTTACTTGATTTTTTCAATTTTGATGATATGCTTAGGAATAACAACCATCTTATTTAAAAGATATGATAGTATTTGTGCAATATTCTTTGGTATTACATTCCTAAATATCACATACAAAGACAGGCGTAATTTCCCACCGAGTTTTACAATAAACTATATTAATTATCTTAAAGGATATGTTGTTGGTTTTATGTCTATAATGTATGCTTTGTTTAGAATTTTTGAATAGTAAGAAGAATGGAAATGTTAAAGATTTATTGAAGCGGAATTCCTCCTAATCCGCCTTTCCATATAATGCCTTTGTCTTGCGCCCAACCAACGTAGGACAATGGCTTTTCCTTTGTGGGCAGCAGCCATCGGCTTCATCTCCTGTTACGCTTCGCTTCATCTGCACCTTTTTGGTGAAAACAACCTGAATCAGAAGAAGACCTTCTCGAACACCGTACCGACGGCACCGATGCCTTCGACACGCTCTATATCGGCTGCGAGAAGTTCCCACAGCACGATTTATATCCAATTGCTATTGGTGGAGTAAGATAATTGCTAATTTTTGCAGAAAATAAAAAGAAATTCTGTATCTTTGTCGCAATAAAAATAAAAAGAAGTATGAAAAAGATAGTTTTTATTCTACTCATTTTTTGTAGTTTTCTTGTTGTATGGGGATGCAATAAGAATAAAACGAAATGTGTTCTACAGAAAGAAGCAACTTCTGATTCTTCTATGAGAAGTAATGACGACACTCTAAGCCTTATGATAGAACATGAGGTTGACGATGTTGATTATGGCGTGATTATAAAACGTGGCGACAAGACCATTCATCGCTTCGGATACAAATATCCTGAAGATGATGATCTTGTACCAAATGAAGAACGTATTGATAGTTGTCTGTTGACTGACTTGAATTTTGACGGTATAAAAGAAGATGTGCTGTTTTATTTGGGTAGCTTTGGTGCTTCTGGCACTAAACATTTTGATGCATATGTTTGGAATCCTAATACTGAGCATTATGACAAAATTGAAGAATTCAAAGATATTCCAAACCCCAAAATCAGCGACAAATACAAATGTATTCTTTCAAGAGTGTATGTTTCTTCCGCAGAGAACGAATATGCAAAATATGTATGCACCAATGGACATCTCATTAAGGTTGCCGAATTGAGACAATATTGGAAAGGGAACATTTATCCAGAGCGAGACAGGGCTGTTTATGAAGAGCATTTTGTTAAAGCTAATGTTTGGAAGAGAAACTTGAAACTAAATCAAATTAGCGATTTCTGGAAACCGGTCGTACCGTTTTGATTATATCCAATTGGAGTTGGTGGGGTCATATAAAAATAAAAGGAATTATGGGCAAATATCGCTTTCCATAATTCCTTTCTAATATTTTTTCTTTTTAATGAATTGTAGATATTACCTTTTTCCTATTATTAAAAATATATATGCGTCCGTTCTCTATGCTTGTTACCTTTTTTCCAGACAAATCATATATCTGTTCTCCCTTTTGTGGGCTTATTGTAATGTTATCGACTCCTGTTGTCGGGAAATCATCCGTTTAAGGGGTAAATACGGTGCAACGAGTTAAGCGATTAAAAATACACAATCATAGCAATAAAACTATTGATTTTACGTTCTTTTTAAAAAGGATTTGTGCAATAGTGGCTTAAAGGCTAAAAGCACTACCTTTGAATGCTGTTAAATATGGTAATGTTCAAAGTCACAATTTGTGATTTTGGAAAAATGAATATAAATATGACAGATAAAATAGAAAAAAAGGAGAGCAGCGAACTGTGTATATCACATAGGTGCATCCATTAAGGACTTAGGCAAAAAGTGTTTTGGTTTCTCTAAGATGGCAACAAAATAGTTCAAAGAGCGAATCGCCCCACTTTGGGGCTATATTTGGGCTACAGGAGGCATTTTCACGTTGCATAAACAACTCGTTCGCCAACTGGTTGTCAGAGTTAGTTAACGCCGAGGATTGCATAAAGGCTTTCCAAGGCATATGTTTAATTCAAATTTAATCCACTTTAAAGTGGAGTCATGGATAAAATCATATAGAATAAAGATGAAGGAATTAGTGGGTATTATATTATTGACAGTTTTGGTAGTATTTGGTTCATGCAACTCCAATACTAATGTGTCTCTTGTGGGAACATCTCCACAACTATTTGGTGTACGCCAAGTAAGCTCAGGTAATCCTGGCTATAGAAATAGAGAGTTGTTCATAAACGAATTGGAAAAAAAGTGTAAATATCCTATTGAGTTTCAAAAAAATAATTTGGAAGCATACGTTGCTGTTGAATACACGACAGACCAACGAGGATATATTGTTAAAAAAAAAGTGGTTGCTTGCGACAATAAAAAATTCAAAAAGATAACATTGGATATATTCGACGAAGTTAAAACTCTTAAAATAGCCACAACAGAGAAAATAGATACAATCTACTTCCAATACAAGATACAAGGTTCACCAACTTTAATCCATTCAAAAGTAGATGTCAAGATTATCGGCTATGGCAGCAATAATAAATCAATTTTAATGAAGTAACTCGATTTATCATAATTCACTACTGTCCAATAAAAAAGGCAATTCAAATACACGTTCTTCTTCAAGTGGGAATGGTTTTGGTTCTTTTGGAAGTGGAAGCAATAGTAGTAGTCAGGATTTTAATAGATGATTGTTTATGAAGAAACTGTTAATAATAAAGCCAAAACAAAATAGGTTAGTGATAGTGACCTTTGTAATTTTCATTTTTGTCTAACATAAAAAATAATGAGTATGAAAATTAATTTTATTTTTTTGCTAGGATGCATGATTGCATGTTTATTGTTTCTTTCTTGCTCTGTTGGGGATAAAAGTAATAGTCAAGTAACGGAAGCAAGTGCTTTAACTAGTAATGTGCAAGAGAATAAATCCGAGCAAGAGACCAAAACAGCAAAAGAGGCCAACTCTGTACAAGGAAACCTTGGCTTGGAACTCTCGCAGACGCATTTTACGAATAAACCTCAAGTTGTTACGTTGACTATAACCAACAATTCACCATGGACTTGTATCGTTGGTTATGAGTACTTTATCGAGAAGGAAAATAAAGGTTGGAAAAAGATTCCATTGAAGAATGCTGCCTTTATAGAGATAGGTCTTGGCATCCGACCAAACACTGCCAGAAAATTTCAAATTGATCTGGGCAATGTACGTCAGAAATATACGAAAGGGACATATCGCATTGGGAAGAAAATGAGAATAGAGACAACAGAAGGCTACAGAGATACAACGGGTTACTGCTCGTTCAACGTCTTATAATTAATGCCACTTTGCGCACTAAAAGGTGTGTGAAGTGGCATTGTTGTTTATGAAACTATTGTAAAGAAGTTTTCTCAGGATTAAAATATAATAATTCTTGTGGAACGATAGAATATAGAGGGGAGAAATATACTATAAAAAAGAGTGTTTATTATGTTAAAAAGAAACTGCAAAATGTAGATGTGTATAGGAGTGATGGTATAATATCCTATACTAAAAGTGAAGTAGAATCTGATAAAAAGCTCGCAAACTATTTAGGGATTCCTTTGGTTAGAATTGTTGTGATTAGTAAGGATAAACTTTTGGATAATAATACATTATTTTCTTATGAAGCAAAAGGAGATTCTATATTTGTTAATCAGGTAAAAAATTGTCATTTACGTAAATTTTATTCAAAAGTAAACTCTATGGGGAGTTTTTTATTATGGTTCTACTAGAATTAGTGTGTGTTAACGAGAGTGTAAGCTAAACTATGTCATGCTATCACTGTTATAGTTTAATGCAGTTTATTTGCATTTTGTTCAGTATAGTTTTCCCAATAATGAAGATTTATACTATTTTCTCCATTTAAATAAAAATCCGTGGATAAGCCTATGATTACCCACGTTTTTTTTGTTGGTATGCTCGGCATGAGCTTATCTAATGGAGCAAGTCCCTAATAAGCCTGGTGTGGGAGGTCGGTAAATGTGAAAATAGGAGGCAACTGCCTTTTATGATTAGCATTTACCTCCTACCCGATTCGAAGCGAAGAATGCGCTTGTACCCGTTGGTCGTTGTCTATTATTTCTGATTAATTTTCTTTTTAATTTCACTCACCTCTTTAAATAGGCTATTAGCAATGCTATCTTTAATTGCTGCCATCTGTATCATTTCGTTATGATAGCGAATTGAGTCCTCGTAAATATTTACATGAGTTCTCACTTTCTCAATAACTTCTTTATTTGGGCATACAGAAAAGTTCTTTTCGATGTATCGAACATTGGGGTCGTCAGATGGAAGAACCATCTTCAATGCACGATATTTCAAGTCTGCCTCCTCCCTGTCTTGGTGTTCTCGCCATTGGGTTAGATTGCCCCAAATGGATATGACAAGAGATAGAGCCAAGCCACCAATGAAAAGAAGAACATACTTTGATGTAGGCTCGAAGCGATGGGTGACAAGTTTCTTCTGAGGTGAATTGTTCATCACTTCAAGTTTGTCTTGCAATGCCTTCGAGGAAACATCATTCTCTTGTCTCATCTGCTTGACAGCATCAACCAAGAGCTTGCTTCGCTGCTCATTTTTGCCGAGTTCAGCCTTGATAAGGTCAACAAAAACAACAATGGCATCTCTTAATTTGGATATTTTACCTCTGACTTCCTCTTCCTTGCCAAACATAGCAATGATTGATTTCTCCAACTTGGTTGTGTCATTACTTGCAGGAACGGTTTCCGCTCCTGCGTACTTTGGTGAAGCAGAAAGTTCATCGACTTTCTGCTCCAATCTCTCAACTGTGCCGTAGATGGCTTCCAATAGTTCTTCTTTCATATTTCTTTTGTTGTTTGAATGGTTTGTAACTTGCATCAAAGGCTAAAGCCTCTTCTGCGTTTCTTCTTTTTCTTCTTGGCTGATTCATCCTCTGGGAATTGCTCAAAGGTCTGAGCATTGGCTGGAGCAAAAAGTCCAATGGAAGAAATACCATCCCAAGGGTCTTGGCTGCTCTCCGACATGGATGGCTCATGGTTGCTCTTGTGATCGCCTTGCTCGTATTGCAGAGTAGAGTTGGCTCTTGAAGATACATGGTTCTCCGTTCGCTCAAATCTCGCATTCAGCTTGCCAAAGCTATAGTCTCGGCTAATCTGCGTACCCTTGAAGCTATATCCATCCTTGCTGAAACGGATACCTTGCACCTTGGTTTGCTCCTTATCCTTATAGACAAGCTCCAAGAGAACACCTCGTTTTGCAAGTTCATTCTTGAACTTCTGCCAGCTATCTGCAACTTTTAAGGCATCTTTGACAGCATTGTGAATCTCGTATTTGGCACGCTCCGCATTGCGCAATTTGCGAGTGTTAGTCTTGCTCTTGTCCGTTCCGTAAGTAAATCCATACTTGGATTTAAGAGCCTTGGTCACTTGCTCATTACGCCTGTAATCATTCCTGTCTGATATGAGTTTGCCCTCGTTATTGATGCGGTTATACACGATATGACAATGTGGATTGTCTGTGTTGTGATGCCTTACGATAATGAATTGAGTATCTTTTATCCCCATCATCTGCATGTATTCAATGGCTATTTTAGCCATGAACTCATCCGTCAAACGTGGCTTGTCCTCGGGCTTGAAGCTCAATGCAATGTGTCCCACAGGCTTCTTAATCCTTGGATTTAGCTGCCTCTGTAGCTCGAAACTTTGCGTCATCTCGGCATTCGTGCCGAGTAACACACCATCCGAGACGATGATTTTCGCCTCGTCCTTGCCTGTAACATAGCGGATGCAACCACCAAATGAGCTGCCCTTCTTTAGCTTGCCTATCATGTGGTATCCTCCTTTCTGCCCATACTGCTTGGCTT
>ERZ780214.96-NODE-96-length-42999-cov-3.17881_pt1 | contig 42999 bp, 30 predicted proteins | sample MGYA00510976_ERZ780214 | MGnify/ENA primary metagenome ERZ780214 (study PRJEB29588, sample SAMEA2154920) | human gut metagenome | biome: human gut; feature: human-associated habitat; material: faeces | place: Denmark | collected 2008/2010 ... | reverse complement strand
GCATGTTCCGCAGAGTCACGGACAGCACGGAGTTCAACTTCCGTACTCCCCGAAGGAACGCCAATCACCATGCGAAGAGAAGGTGAAAACAAATGGTTGCGAGTATTCACCTGCTTTATCAAACCGCGCATCATCTGCTCGCAGGCATAGAAGTCGGCAATCACTCCGTCTCTCAACGGACGGATGGTACGTATGTTTTCGTGGGTCTTTTCGTGCATCATCTTTGCCTTGTCACCCACGGCAATCATCTTATCGGTACGACGGTCCAAAGCCACCACCGAAGGCTCATCCACCACAATCTTGCCATTCGTGGTGATGATGGTATTGGCTGTGCCAAGGTCCATCGCTATTTCTTGTGTAAAGGAGAATAATCCCATTAATATTTACGATTTAACTATTTACGATTTACGATTGATATTCCTCTTGTTTACAATTTGAGATTCAGACTTACGATGTAACTTCAATCGTAAATCGTAAATCGTCAAATCGTAAATCCGAATTAGTGTTTAAAGTGACGGAACCCAGTAGTTACCATGGCAATGCCATGCTCGTTGCAATATTCAAACGAGAGTTCATCCTTGATGCTTCCACCCGGCTGGATGACGGCTGTTACGCCTTCATTGCCGGCAATTTCCACGCAGTCGGGGAAAGGGAAGAATGCGTCACTTGCCATTACAGCGCCATTCAAGTCGAAACCGAAGTTCTTGGCTTTCTCGATAGCCTGCTTCAAAGCATCTACACGGCTGGTCTGGCCTACACCGCTTGCCAACAACTGCTTTCCTTTTGCCAACACAATGGCATTCGACTTACTGTTCTTCACAATCTTGTTTGCAAAGAGCATGTCCTCGATTTCCTGTGCAGTGGGAGCCTTCGTAGTTACAGTCTTCAATTCTTCAGGAGTTTCCACCTTAAGGTCGCGGTCCTGAACCAATACGCCATTCAGCAAAGAACGGAACTGCTTCTTAGGCAGAGCTGCCGGCTTGCGAACCAGGATAATACGGTTCTTCTTCTGACCGAGGATTTCCAACGCATCCACATCATAATCGGGAGCGATAATCACCTCAAAGAAAATTTTATTGATTTCTTCGGCAGCAGCCTTGTCAACCACGGCATTCGTGATGAGCACACCACCAAAAGCGGATACCGGGTCACCGGCAAGCGCATCGTTCCATGCTTCGAGCACAGTGGGACGTGAAGCCAGTCCACAAGCATTGTTATGTTTCAGGATAGCGAAAGTAGTATCCTTGAATTCGTCAATCAAGTCAACGGCAGCATTGATGTCGAGCAGGTTGTTATAAGAGATTTCCTTACCGTGAATCTGGTCGAACATAGCATCAATATTGCCATAGAAATAACCTTTCTGATGCGGATTCTCGCCATAGCGTAAAGTCTTCTGGCTGTTGGCAGAGCAACGGAAAGCGGAACCTTCCTCGCCATCGAAATAGTTGAAGATGGCAGAATCATAGTGTGAAGACACTCCGAACGCCTCTTTGGCAAACCAACGGCGCTCTTCGATGGTAGTAGTGGCTCCGTGTTCCATCAGCATGTCGCGGAACGGCTGATATTGTGCTTGCGAAGCGATGATAACCACGTCGTTATAATTCTTGGCAGCGGCACGAATCAGGGAGATACCGCCTATGTCAATCTTTTCGATGATGGCAGGTTCTTCGGCACCACTGGCAACTGTAGCCTCAAACGGATAGAGGTCAACGATGACGAGGTCTATTTCGGGAATTTCATATTTTTCAATCTGTTGCATGTCTTGCTCCAATCCGCGGCGGCAAAGGATACCTCCAAAAACCTTCGGATGCAAAGTCTTTACGCGTCCGCCCAGGATGGAAGGGTATGTAGTGAGGTCTTCCACTGCCTTGCAGGGATAGCCCAGAGATTCTATAAACTGACGTGTTCCACCGGTTGAGAGGAACTCTACACCTTCTTCATGCAGTTTGGTAATGATTTCGTCCAAACCTTCCTTATGGTAAACAGATACCAGAGCTGTTTTGATTCTTTTTGTTTCAGACATGGATTTGCGTATTAAAGTATGCGTATATTAGTATTTGATGCGCAAAGTTACAAATTTTGTTTATTCATACATACATTCATACACAATAAATTAGGTATAATTAAAAAAGGCGGCATCTGTTTCCAGTCTGCCGCCTTTTTTTAAGGGTTATTTTGTTGGTTTACCAAATAGATACACGTTTTTCTACCGGCAAGAACATCGGGTCTTTTTCTGTCACGTTAAATGCCTCATACCAAGCACCGATTTGCGGCAATGCACCGTTTACACGCCATTCGCCCAATGAATGCACATCGCTCTTCGTGCGGTTCAGCACTTCTTCGGGACGAATATCATTGGCCCATACACCTGCGTATGCCAGGAAGAAACGTTGTTCGGGAGTAAGACCATCCAACACCGGCAACGGATTGGCAGCCGTAGCTTTCTTGAATGCCTGATAAGAAACCTGCAGACCACCGTGGTCGGCAATATTCTCACCCAATGTCATGCGTCCGTTGGCATATACGCCCGGAGCAACCTCGATGCTATCGAAGAAGTTCACCATCACCTGGGCACGCTCGTCAAAGTTCTTGGCATCTTCAGCAGTCCACCAGTCTTTCAGGTTACCGTCCTTGTCGTACTGGCGACCCTGGTCGTCGAATCCGTGAGTCATTTCATGACCGATTACCACACCGATGGCACCGTAGTTGAAGGCGTCATCCGCATTCATATCGAAGAAAGGATATTGCAGGATACCGGCGGGGAAACAGATTTCGTTCGTAGTCGGGTTATAGTATGCGTTGACGGTCTGCGGAGTCATCAGCCATTCATCCTTATCCACCGGCTTGCCGGCTTTGGCTATCATTTCGGCATGGCTCCACTCGTTGGCACGTTCCATGTTTGCCCAGTAAGAGTCGTTTTTGATTTCCAGTGTGGAGTAGTCTTTCCAAGTGTCGGGATAACCAATCTTCACATGGAAGGTAGCCAGTTTCTCCAGAGCTTTCACCTTAGTGGAATCACCCATCCAGGCAAGATTCTTGATACGTTCGCCCAGGCTTTCCTGCAAGTTCTTCACCAAAGTAACCATACGCTCCTTGGCAGCAGCAGGGAAATATTTCTCCACGTACATCTGACCTACAGCTTCGCCCAGCGCGCTGCTTACAGTGCTTACCGCTCTCTTCCAGCGGGGCTGCATCTCTTGTGTACCGCTCATAGTGCGGCTGTAGAAGTCGAAGTTCTGTTCTGCCATAGCATCGTTCAGCAAGCTTGCGGCAGAATCAATCAATTTCCATTGCAAATAAAGGCTCTGCTGTTCAATGGGCAGCGTATCCAGGATATCGGCAGCAGCTTTCAGTGAAGCGGGCTGGCCTACGATGATTTCCTTCACATCCTTCAAGTCCATGGCAGACAAATAAGCATCCCAATCGAAAGTAGGATAATTCTTCTTCAACTCTTCCATGCTCATCTTGTTATAATTGGCATGTGGGTCACGCAACTCCGTACGAGAGCGGAAAGCCTTGGCAAGACGTGTTTCCACATCCATCACCACCTCCATACCTTTCTTGGCAGTAGCCTCGTCGAAACCAGCCAACTGGTACATCTTCTGTACATGTGTACGGAAAGCATCACGAATTTTGGCAGTAGCCTCATCATTCTCCAGATAGTATTCACGTTCGCCCATGCTCAGCCCGGTCTGATAGGTCTGTACGGCATTCATGCTACTGTTCATTTCGTCAGCGCCAACATACAGCACGTTGTAGACGATGATACCTTTCTTCTGCATATCGCCCAGCAAGGCATAAAGCTCTTTCTTGTCCTTCAAAGCAGCCAGCTGGTCGAGTTCAGCCTTGATGGGGGCCACACCGTCCTTATTCAGCTTCACGCTGTCCATTACGATTTTGTACAAGTCACCGATTTTTTGTGCCACGCTGCCGGCTTCGTGCTGGGTGGCGGCAAGTTCTTCAATCAGTCCTTGAATCTGCTTGCGGTTGTTTTCTGCAAGGATAGTGAAAGAACCGTACTGTGAGTATTCAGCAGGAATCGGATTGTTCTTCATCCAACCGCCACATGCGTATTGGTAAAAGTCAGTTCCGGGTAGAGCCGTTGTGTCAAGATTGGCGAGCTGGATGCCTGCTGTAAGTTCAGCCTGCTGCTTGCCGGTGTTGCAGGATGCCGTCATCAGACAGAATGCTGCAATGGGTAACAAATGATTTGCTTTCATAAATATATAAAATATAATAGTTAGTGATTCTCCAACTCTACAGTAGCCGCGTCCCACTCTTCCATCACACGGTCAAGCTGCTCTTTCAGTTTTTGGTGCTGCTCATAAAGCGACATGTCCGAAGCACCCTCCGGTGTAGCCATCCTAGCCTCAAGAATGGCAATGGCAGCCTCCGTCTGCTCTATCTCCGCTTCACAATCGGCAACGCGGCGTTCCAGCTTCTTAAGTTTCTTGTTAAGCTCCTTCTGCTCCTCATAGGAGAGCTTGGCAGCCGAGGGCTGAGCCAGTTCTGCACCAGCATTTCCTGATGCCGCCTTACCGGCAGTGGGCGAAGCGGAAAGTGAAGGAGATTTCTGTAACTCATTCAGGCTCTCTATCTGCTTCTTTTGCAGGAAATCATAAATTCCTCCCAAATGTTCCTTCACCAGTCCGCCACCAAACTCGTATACTTTAGTCGCAAGTCCGTCCAGAAAATCACGGTCATGACTGACTATTATCACCGTCCCGTCAAAATCGCGGATAGCTTCCTTCAGTACATCTTTGGAACGCATGTCAAGATGATTCGTAGGTTCGTCGAGAATCAGAAAATTCACCGGCTCCAACAACAGTTTTATCATGGCAAGCCGGGTACGCTCTCCACCGCTGAGCACCTTCACCCTTTTATCCGAAGCCTCACCGCCGAACATGAAAGCACCCAGAATATCACGAATTTTGAGGCGGATATCCCCTACGGCCACGTGGTCAATCGTATCGAATACAGTTAGGTTCTCATCCAAAAGTTGTGCCTGGTTCTGGGCAAAATATCCAATCTGCACATTATGTCCCAGTGTAAGTTTTCCGGTATAATCCGTAATCTCACCCATAATACACTTTACAAGCGTAGACTTTCCTTCGCCGTTCTTACCGACAAAAGCAACCTTCTCTCCTCGGTTGATGGTCAAATTCACATCATGGAAAACAATGTGCTCACCGTAGGATTTCTCCATATCCTCGCAGATGACGGGATAATTACCGCTACGGCTGCTGCAAACAAACTTCAGGCGCAAAGAGGAGTTGTCTTCCTCATCCACCTCGATACGTTCTATCTTTTCAAGTTGCTTGATGCGACTTTGCACCTGCACAGCCTTGGTAGCTTTGTACCGGAAACGCTCGATAAAGTCTTCCGTATCTTGTATCTGCTTCTGCTGATTCTCGTAAGCACGCAGTTGCTGCTCCCGGCGCTCCTTGCGAAGCACCACGAACTCATCGTATTTCACTTTATAGTCGTAAATGCGTCCACAAGTTATTTCGATGGTACGCGTAGTGACATTGTTCAAAAAGGCGCGGTCGTGGCTGACAAGCACCACCGCATTGGCACGGGTGGAAAGGAAGTTCTCCAACCACTGGATACTCTCGATGTCAAGGTGGTTGGTAGGCTCGTCGAGCAGCAACACATCCGGACGACGAAGCAACAGCTTGGCAAGCTCTATACGCATACGCCAACCACCGGAAAACTCGCTTGTAGAGCGGTCAAAGTCCTCGCGGCTAAAGCCCAGTCCTTGGAGCGTGCGCTCTATTTCGGCACGGTAGTTGGTGCCTCCCATCATAAGGAAACGTTCGTTTTCGTGGGTGAAGCGGTCAATCAGTTTCTGGTAATCCTCACTATCGTAGTCGGTACGTTCGGCAAGTTGCTGATTCATGCGTTCGATGCCCGCCTGCATCTCAAAAATATGCTCGAAGGCAAGTTCAGCCTCCTGCATCACGGTGCGCTTGTCACTGAGTATCATCACTTGGGGCAAATACCCGATAGTACATTCGCGAGGAACGGCAACAATGCCGGCAGTGGGCTGCTGAATGCCAGCCAATATCTTGAGCATGGTGGACTTACCGGCACCATTCTTGCCGACAAGAGCTATACGGTCTTTCTTATTGATAACATAAGAGACGTCTTCGAACAGAGGAGTGGCATTAAATTCTACCTTCAGTCCTTCTACAGATATCATAGTGTCAATGAATTTATCGTTCAAGACTGCAAAGGTAGCGATTTTCAACGTTATACAATATCATACGCTCACATAATTACATCAAATATCCAAGAAAGAGAACACTACTCCCGCATTTCCTGCGGAAGGACAATTGCAAAGCGGCTCCCCTTGCCAAGAGATGAGGCCACTTCTATTTTTCCATGAAACCTTTCAACGATAGTCCTGCAAATGGCCAATCCCAATCCCGTGCCCTGCACAAAAGCATCTCCCTTATAGAAACGTTCAAAAATGTGCGCCAGAACTTCTTCCGACATGCCAGTTCCCGTATCTTCCACAAAGACTTCCAATGTAGCAAAGTCCTTCAGCCTATACCCTATGGTTATGCGTCCTTCAGCAGTGAACTTCACCGCATTATTGATAAGATTGTTGACAACTTGCCCCAAACGCGTAGGATCTGTATAGATAACTGCTGCCCGGTCCGGAAGGTCTAGCAGTAACTCCACTCCTTTCCGAAGATTCATCTTCTGCGCACTGTAAATGCTTTCCAATATGCCATTTAAAGAAACCTTCTCAAAATGGAACTCCATTGTGTTCGATTCTATCTTGGACAAATCCAGAATATCTGAAATCAACACCATTAACAACTGGCTGTTCTTTTCAATCAAAGACGTGAATTCCATAATCTCCTGCCGTGACAAGTCGGCATCCCCACAAGCCAGTAGTGTAGAGAAGCCCACAATGGCATTTAGCGGCGTACGTATCTCGTGGCTCATATTAGCAAGAAATACGCTCTTCAACTCATCGCTACGTTGCGCTTTCTGCAAAGCCTCGTTCAATTTATTCTCCGTATCCTTGTATTTCTGCGTACTCATGCAAATACCGATGATACGGAACGGCAAATCCGTCAATTGCCCCACATAGGTAGATTGCGCCTCAAACCACTCCCACTTGCCGTCTCCCCGCCGTAAACGGTATTCCACTGGGCATTCGTACAAATTACCATGCAACTGTAAAGCCAAAGCATCAAACACTCCCTTCCGGTCGTCCGGATGAATCAGAAATGCGAATTCCTCAGGCGTCAGCGTATAGTCACGCGTAGGAATCCCCAAATATTCAAAATAACGCGGTTCTATAATCATCAGATTATGTTCCATGTCGAAAGACCATTGAAATATCTGGGTACGACTCAGCGCAATATTCAGCAAATGCTTCTGTGTCCGTTCTTCCAACACATTCCTGAAATAGAGTACAATCCTCACCAATTGTCCATCTTCATGAATTCCCACCATAGCACCTTGTATCAGAAAACTTATACCACTCTTCAATTCACGTATAAAGCAATTGGTATCTAAGGGAATAATCCGCACATCCCTCTCCCGAAGTTGCAGCAAAAGGTCTTCTAACACATTCTTTTTATCACATACCACCTCCAATAAGTCAGTGATACGCCGCCCTATCACATACTCATTCAATTGGAGTTCATTCATCACCTGCTGATTCAGACGCCAGATACAATCTTCCAAATCAATCATAATAATGCTGACGGGCCATGAGTTGAACAACTGCTCGGAGATGGCATTTATTATACGTACTTCTTGAGGAACATTCGGATTCATCAGAATTGGTTTATCATACAAGAAGCAAAGTTCGGGTTAAAATGCTTATACCACAAACAAACCCTTATAAATCAATATTCCATTTTAATATGTATATATTCTATTATTCACAACTTTACCTTATTTAACAGAGATAAGTTGAGCGTAATATTGATTTTAACTGTTACCTCTGTCATTTATACATTATTATCCCCCATTTTTGCGTCTTAAAATCTCCAACATGAATATATCCGAATTCAATATAAATGACGAGTTCATTGCCTGCAATCATATCACAACCAGTGAACTGAATCCGCTAGTGAAAAAGCCATACCACACCAAGGCCAGTATCTTCGTTTTGTGTATCAAAGGAGTTCTGAAAACCATCATAAACCATACCCAATTCAAGGTTGAAGCTAACGTTCTCCTAGCTATTCCTCCTGAGACCTTCGTACAATTACTACACACGTCAGACGATACTGAAATATATGTCGTCATATTTTCCAAACAACTTATCCAAAGTGCAGGAGTCGGTAAGGTCATGATGGATAAGTTTCACATTATAGGTAAACACTATATTTTTCCTCTATCGAAAAAGAACTTCCAGCTTTATGCTGAGTTCATGACCTATTTGTCACACCTCTATCAAAGAACAGAAAGCCCCTCAAGTCTAGTTTCATTGCAAACTCTACTGGCATATCTGTTACAAGGCATATCCGAACTCTGTCCGGAACACCCTAGGATAAAAGAAACTCCGGGCAGCAGGCATTTCAACCAATACCGCATTTTTATCCGATTGGTACACACAGACTATGTCCGGGAGCATCAAGTGTCCTATTATGCATTGAAAATGAATATGAGGCCGGCAGCTCTTTGCCGCCTTGTCAAAAAGGAATCAGGACATACAGCCATGGAAATCATCAACAATACTATCATCATGGATGCCAAAGCACAGCTTTGTACCGCCAACACTCCGATAAAGGATATAGCCGTGAGTCTAGGTTTTAATAATGCGGCCTTCTTCAACAAATTCTTTAAACGTCATACGGGAATACCTCCTCAGAAGTTCCGTACATCCTCAAAACAATAAAATCTACTCAAAACCCAAAATGCGGATATTCTGTCCTGAGAATACCCGCATTCCTCAATAAGAGAAGTCCGTCATCAGCCTACCTTCTTGGCAATAAAGAACACATAACCGTAAAATTCCTTATACTTGCCGTACAGTTCATCCTCAATCATTTGGAGTAAGCTGAACTCTTCGGCAATTTTATTACCGGCATATTTCTTACGGAAAATCTCCTGAGCCGCAACCTTTGAAGCAAAGTAATGCTCTGTCCAGCAATTCTCCGGCAAAATGAATGTAGCAACGGGAAGATAACCTGCCTTGTACAACTTGGTCACCTGATTGGGAAGTGTATCCATTTCAGAGTAAGCGTCCATCCAGAAGTCATTGATTTCCGCAGGGCGTTCGTCCGTAAACCATGAACTCTCGGAGACGGCAATATACCCTCCCGGTTTCAGATACTTACGCCACTCCTTCAAGCCACGTTCAAAGCCAATGTTATAGATAGCACCTTCACACCAAATCATATCCAGCTCCTCCTCACCGAAAGGAAGGGCATCCATTGAACCGACAATTCCTTTTACTCTGTTCTGCAAGCCTAACTGCCTTGCATTACGGTTGAAGATATCAATAAAGCCGGGAAAAAGGTCAATTCCTGTAATCCGCCCCGGCACATGGCCAGCTACTACCATTGTCTGGCCACCCGTTCCACAGCCGATATCGGCAATAAAGGATTCATCGGTAAGACCGTCTACAAAGCTCAATGCCTTCAACGTCGCTTCAGGACTGCCAGGGCCTTGTCGTTCCATATTGGAGAAAAAGTCACAGATTAAATTAAGTTCGAAATCGTGGATAGTTTTATTTTCGTTACTCATTTTCTTACTATATTTTGCATATACGGAAAGTATCACAATACCTTCAGCATAATATGCGGATTAAACTTGAATTATAACAATAGGAAAACACTCTCGAAAGAAGTTATCCGAGAGTAAACGAAGGGGGGACAATCTGTGCAGGGAACACAGATTGTTTACAAAACCAAATCCGATTTAAATGTCTTTGTCATACTGCAAAGATAAGCAATATTTTATTTAATCAAAGATTTTACGGTTAATAAAGATTTTCCCTTGCACCGGGCGCATGCTGAAGAACCGCACCTACCACCTGGCAAGTATCCAGTTCCTTACAGTCGCCGCAAGTATTGAAACCTTTTTCGTACACACATTTGCGGATAGCACAATAATCGCTGCAATAGGCAAACTTCACCCCGTCTGCACGGCACCCCATACAATGGATGGTTTCCGGCGTAATTTCCGGCGTATTGTTCAGCACACTCCACTCTTTGGCAGTTTTCTCTCTCAGCTCATCGTCATTATTGACAGTGGCTATACGGGCGGCGCAATTTTCGCAATCCAACCCGCAACATGCAATTAATTGTTTCATCACTTGGTTATAACGATTTATGTTTGAGGATATAATGCCCCTTTTCCCGCACATCGATTCAGTAAGCCCAAAACTCACCCCATACCTTGGAACAGACACTCATTTACCGACAGTCCTCAGCGCTTTCTTAACGATATACTTGGTCTCTTTCGTTTCACTTTCCTAACGCCTGCAAAGCTTCCTTACAAATCCGGATTGCGTCTTACTTGCATCATTTAACCAATTCCCTACGCTGTTCCGGACATACTTGGAGTAATCTGATTTCAAAGGTTCCAATATCGGTAAGCCCAATGCAGGGTTCTGTTCCAACATTTCAGTATGCTTGCACCAGACACCTCGTGAACAGAAAACAGAAGAACAAATATAGCTCTGGCAAACGCCTTCCCCATATTTGTCCTTTTGTTCTTTTACCCAATAAATTAATGCGAATCAAGTTATCCTTCCGTCTTACTTTAGAACAGCTTCGCAGGATACTCACCCGCATCCACCAAAGCCTGAATCTTGTCGACTACACTCTGACGGTCTTCGGGATAAGTCACACCGAACCACTTGCTGGTTGTATCGAGCACTTCGCAGGTAGCAGTGCCATTGTTAATCAGCTTATCCACCATCAGCGGGATGAAGAATTCGCTTTTCAGATTCTCCATATTCTTCGGGTCGCTCAGGAAGCTCTTGAAAAACTCTGCACTGTAAGCAAAGTAATCGGGAGTAAAGCCCCAGAAGTTCATGCTGACCGGAGTCGTCTCGGGAGTGGCAGTCCATTCACCGTTATCATCGATGTACTTCACCTCGCCGTCCATACGCTGAATCTGGGTACGCTCTACTACAGAAGTCAACAAGTTGTTTGCATCCGTTCCGCACAAACCACGGGATACGGTACCGCTTTCGCTCAATGTATTACCGATGCGGAAGCCTACCATGGAATATACATTTTTGGAACCTTCGGGAAGGGCTGCAAGAAATTTGCCCATTACCTGGAAGGAATCACGACCGTAGAAATCGTCGCAGTTGATAACAGCAAACGGTTCCTTTATTACATCGGCACCCATCATTACAGCATGGTTGGTTCCCCAAGGTTTGGTACGGCCTTCGGGGCAGGTGAAGCCTTCGGGAAGGTCATCGATGGACTGGAATACCAGTTCGCAGGGGATATGGCCTTCGTATTTGGAAATAATCTTGTCGCGGAAATCCTGCTCAAAATCTTTACGGATTACGAAAACGAGCTTTCCAAAACCGGCATTGATGGCATCGTAAATAGAATAATCCATGATAGTTTCGCCATTCGGGCCCAGTCCGTCCAATTGTTTCAAGCCACCATAACGACTGCCCATGCCGGCTGCCAATAAGAATAAAGTTGGTTTCATATTTAGTTATTATTTAAAAAGGTTAGTATATCACAGTTGATAACGGCTGCAAATGTACAAAAATTTATGGCTGACAGAAGGGAGTTTTAGTTCATTCTTTACCACTATCCGTTCAAAAAGGTACATTTAGAACGGATAACCGATGGCAAAATGCAACGCCATGCTGTCCTTGAACTTGGGAATATTATAATACCCCGACTTCCCGGTATCATACGGATCATGCAGCCCGATACCCAAGTCCAGACGAAAAACAAGAAAGTCCAAATCGTAACGCAAGCCAAATCCCGTGCCCAAAGCAATCTGTTTCGGGAAATTCTTCAACGTAAATTCACCATTCGGGCGGTTTTCATCTTTACGCATCAGCCATACATTGCCGGCATCCAAGAATACGGCTCCATGCAAGTCGGCAATCATACGGAAGCGATACTCGATATTGGCTTCCATGCGAATATCACCCACGTGGTTGATATAGGTATATTTCCTATCCGTCTCGGGAGGATAACCGCCCGGACCTATACTGCGTGCAGAAAAGGCGCGCACACTGTTGGCACCACCGATATAGAACTGTTCCGTATAAGGTGCGGTCGTAGCGTTGCCATACGACCATATTACCCCTCCCGCAATACGCGAAGCAATCATCTGGTTCTTGTCTATCCGGTAATGGTACCTGAATTCCGAATTCAACTTCAGGAACTGTGCAAAAGGTACCCCGAAAAGCTTCTTTCCTTCCTCACTGAACGGCTTGCCGAAAATACGGTAGACGGCAGAAGTCAGGTTACCGGCCGACGCAACGGTGGTCTGCCACCAGATGGGGTTACGCTTGCCGCGCACGGAAGCGTTGTCATAAGTATAGGTGTACTCCATGGCAGGAATGAACTGGTCGCGCAAACTAACGTAGAGTGCTGGATTCTCGGCACGCAACGTATCGAAAGCGGCAGTAGGATTGCGCAGTACATTGAATGTCAACCGGAAAGGAGTTATACTGTGCCTGGAAGTCGATTTGGGCTGGAAGTCATAAGTGACATTACCGCCAAAAGCCAACAGCTTATAATACTTGGCACGGTTCATCTGGTCGGCATATAAACGGAAAGTCGTTGTAGCCGGGAAGTCATACTCACGGTCGCCCATCCTGGGAAACACCACGCGCGGAAAGATAAGCGAAGTGGAGATACCCAGTTCATAGCTGTTCATTAGGGAAGAACTTGCCTTGCCCGTCTGCCATTCGTACGAACCGTTCAACTTCACATTCCAGCTTTCACCACCACCGAAGACATTATTCTTCGTCACCGTAAAAGCGGCACCCGGTCCCGTCTGGTTATTACTCTTCATGGTGACATTAAAATCCAATTCCGCATCGTAGGGTTTATCGAGCGCGGCAATGACCTTCACATCCAATGTATCAGACACAAACGCCGTATCACGTGGTATATACTGCATCTCCGCATAACGGAAAATACCGACGCTTGCCAGACGCTCCTGAATACGGGTCTGACGGTACAAACTATACAAACTCTGCATAGAACGCTGGCGGGCAATACCTGCGCTGTCCTGTATCTGGCGCTTCCGCCGATAACCTTGATAGTTCAACCAACGGTAAAGCATATTGGGACGTACCGGAGGTTTGTTGTAGTAATGTATGGTCAAGCCTTTGTAATCCATGCTGTCATTGGGTTCCTGCCCCTGCTTTCCAAGAAGATATACGGATTTACGCCCCACACGGAACTGCTTCTCGGCTACCTTTGGCATACCGGGAACGGGAATCAAGCGCATCTGGACATGCCCATTAGGAACCATCATGGTATCGGCTTGATAGGTCAGGTAGTCGGGACGGAAATAATAACAGCCCACATTACGCAGCAGGGTACTGATACGGGTACGCTCCCCATCCAGATCAGCCACATTGAATTGTTCTCCCGGACTGATAAGGGAACGTCGGCGCCCCAGCTCCATAATGCGAGTGGTACGTTGGTTGAAACCACGATAGTACACCGTATCTATAAAGTAAGGATTACGCATGTTCACCGTATATTGCAACTTTGCCTTCAGCGAGTCTTTCGGGTCGATAAATGTCTTGTAGCTGACGCTTCCGTTGAAATAGCCGTAATCGCGCAGCAAGTTAACCGCCGCCTTCTGACGTATATCGGGATTCACCGTAGACAGAAGCACCGGAGTGGCGGCAAATTTATTGAATATCCACTTTCCGAGTCCCTTCTCATACTTCTGGAAACCATTGTAAATCCACAGTCCGAAAGGAAAGGGATAGCGGATAGTAGAGCTCCCCAGCAACGAATTGTTCGGTGCCGTAGCAAGGGCGGCTTCCACCTCTTCCATGGCAATCTCGCCAACAGACGTTTCACTGCGGTTCAATACAATCATCGGCTTTTGTCCGGTATAGAGTATCTCCCCCTCGGGCAAGTGCTTCGTGGTGGAGCAACCTGCCAGAAATATCAATCCTGCAATATATAATATCAGTCGTTTCATATCACATTCCTACTTTTTCATATCGCTGTTTTCAGCCTCCGGTTTTATCTTTTTCTTCCTGAAGATGAAGAGTTCACCCAACCGGTCCATCTTCCGGCGCAGCACAAGGCCAACACCCGTTTCGGTTATCTCACCGTCGAGTATGCTTTCGTAGTTCTTATTATGGAATACACGGACATATCGGGTACCCGACGCATCAAGACGGTATTCCAGCGATATATTGTCAATGAATGATTCCGCATCGTTCGTCGCATTGGCCCCGGTGGATACTTTTCCACCGATGACTATCTGTACGCGATCGTTGAAGAAACGCTGGGAATAACGGAAACTGAAGTCTTTCTGCGTGTCGCCCGTTTCAGCAGAGGTACGGTCTTCCACACCTACACTGATATTGGCACCTTTTATACCTCCCGCCAAGGAGTTTATCTGGCTCTGAAGCACTGAGTTCAAGGCGGCTCCCATTGACAAACCTCCTCCTTTGGCGCCGCTATTCAAGTAAATACCCGTAGCAAGCATCGCAATAGCCTGCTTACTACGCTCTTCTGCCCCCATTGCCTGCAGCTCATTCTCTACTGTGCCATCTTCGGGCGCCGAAATATCGAATATAAGATCGGGAGCGTCAAGCCTGTTCTTGATGGAAATGGAAACATCGAAGTTCACCATGCGCGAACCGTCCCCGTCACCGTCGGCCACAGAAGCACGCATACGTTCCGTAGCCTTTAGGCTTAGCGTAGGATTCATAATATTCCCTCGCCAATCCACATAACTGCCGGGATTGAACTGAAACTCCTTCAAGGGGATGATAGGCAGCGAATATTTCATGACGCCACCCGAAAGGGTATAGCGTCCGGTAAGGCTCATATCCCCTTGGGGAGTATACTGCATATTCAAATCACCGCCACCTTCCAGTTCGATGTATTTGCTGCGGTCGGGACTCAAGTCGGCACGAAGACGGACAGCATCGTCAATATGGACGGACATATACATTTCCAATCCTCCCAACGACATGGCAGGAACTTCATCCGCCTTTACCGACGTCGTATCGGTGAATGAGGTAAAGGTAACCAGCCCACTGAGACGGTCTTCCACCGTTAAAGGGGAATCGGTCAACACGTAGGTTACGTTGGTATTGCCCAGCAGATTCATGTTTCCACGCATCGTGAGCCCGTCAAGCGGTCCCTTCACCGTGGCATGCAAGTCAACGAACACCTTTCCATATACCAGACTTTCGCGGGTACGCGGTGCATCCAGCAACGTATAGTTCTCTGCCAGCAGATTGAGGTTGGCAGTAGGACGCTCCATATTCCGGAAATCAACCTTACCGTCAATCGTAAACGGATTCTTGCTGGTGGTATAAATGGCAAACTTATCGAATATCAACTGATTGTCCTTTATCTGCACCGGACGGTTGTCGAACCAGTAACGTGCTCCCGCCTGGCGTGCATAGACAGACACACTGTCCAAAACAATATCACCATGCATTTGAGGCTTATCCAGCGAACCGTAAATATAAAGCCCTCCATCAATATCTCCGGTAAAGGCCACCATTTGGTCAGGGATGAATGCATTGGCCATCTTCAATGGGAAATGCTCGAAACGAGTGGACACTTCCAGAGTATCCTTTCCGTTCTTCTGCGTCAAGATACCGTCGGCGGTCATCACTTCTTCGTTATCATGTGTAAAATAGGTATTCAAATAGTGCGTATTCTTGTCGCCCGGCAACCAGGTAGCCCCCAGACCTATATCTCCAACCGGTTGGCGTTCGTAGGTCAGTTTCTCTACATTGGCTTCGGCGGACACCTGCAGGGAAGTGGCAGTCTGTATATAATTTGCTTCGGCGGAGAACAATCCCGTAAGCCGAGGCATATAAGGAAGTACCTCCGTAAGTTCATCCAGGCGCAATCGGCTCAGTTCTACGTTTATATTCTGCAAGGAAAGGGTATCATTCTTGTCGGATTGCATACGGAAACACAGACCATCGTCGCTGTCCATATCAATATTGGCATAGACGCGCATATTCTTATGCAGATAAATCCAGTTACTATTGTCCGCAAAGTGGAATTTACGGAAAGCGATAATCGGCTCGGCAGGAATAAGGTTCAGCAGCACACCATCACCGCGACCATGTCCTTCGGTCAACGGACGGGCGTTAATACCGAACAGCACACCGGTCTGCCCTTTTCCATCCACATAATCCACAGTCAGCTCCGCATCTTCATTACGGACTTCACCCGTCAGTGTACTGCGGAACACAAACTGCGGGTTCTTGGGACCGTTTATGACACCACCTTGCAACTTCATGCGGGCAGTATCCTGCTTTACTGTAAAAAATATTGTATCGAGCTGCAAGGAGTCCATGCGCAATCCGTGAACAGCTGTACGCCCATTGATGCCGACTTGCGGAGTAAATCCGAAGCTCAGTTTGAAATCATTATAGGAAATACCCTTTGCAGCCAGGAAATAGCTGACGGGATTCTGGTTACCGGCTTCCAGATGCATGCCGGCTGAAGGAAGGACTTGTCGCAAAGCGGCATGGTCCAAACGCCGTTCATCAATCTGCTTTGTCAGGATAGAGACAAATTTATCCGACTGTTCCATCAACTTCTTCAACGTGCTATGAGCGCGGAAACGCAGATTCAAGTCACCGGCATCAAGCCTCAACTCGAGAGAATCATGACGTGCCTCCGCTCCCATTGTAAAGGCAAATGGGTGTTTCAACGGTCGGGGCACCAACCCCAGCTTGTGCAGATTCACCTCTTCCACATTCAAATCCAAAGCGCCATCCAGATAGCTGCGGTCAAGACGCATATCTGCATTTCCCTGCATCTTGAGAAGAACATTATCGCTGGCAAGACGGACAGTAGCAACGGATGACTTGAGTCCGGCATGCACATCCACACCGGAAATGTCCCAATGGCCATACTGTAGTTTTTCCAAGGAGGCATTCAAAGCAGCCACAGTCTTTCGTGATGCCACATCCACCCCTTGTCCCTTAGCGGACATCTTTACCGTAAGAGTATAAATAGAGTCCTTGGGCAGGAAGTGATGCACCTGCAAGTTGTTGATGGCAAGGTCGGCATGGTAGGCTTCCGTAGCAAGATTATAGGCGGCATCCAGATTCAAGGCGCCTTCCTTCTCCTGCAGTTTCAGGGCGGCAGTGCACTGCGCCCCCTCCATACCGACACGTGCCGCAAGGTGCATACTGTCCGGCACGATGACGGAGCCATCGGGAGCAATGTCAGCTAGTCCGGTCAGGAAGTTCAAGTTCTGCGTATGCATCTCGAAGTCCATGTTTCCATTGCGTTTCACACTGTCGGCCAGGTTCCAGAATTCTCCTCCCCCACTCAACGAAAAGGCTCCGGGCAGCTCAGCCGTAAAACGAGAAATCTGCATCTGCTTCAGGTTTCCTTCCGTACCGGCATGAATCACCAACGGACGGAACGGATAGGCTTCCTTGAAAGTTTCCGGCAGGCCACCGGCAAAAAGCAGTACATCCTGTTTGCCGATACGGGCATTGAAACGGGCTGTCAAACGGCCGGTGGTAGGTATATTTATCAGTTCCCAGTAAGTCTGTGCCGTAAGATTCATCTCACTATGAGGTGTCAGCAACTTCAAAGAAGGGATACGGATAACGGTAGAGTCGGCAAACAACCGCCCGGTCAGGGAAGTTACACTCAAACCGGAACGCTCATACATGGAAAATTCCCGGATAACGGCATTCATATCTCTACCGTAGTACATCACAGAATCAATGCCCATACGAATGTCGTGAAGAGCAATGTGCGAGGGGTCGAAACCTATCGCACTCCCCGGGCCGCCGGTATCATAATTGACAGAAGTTCCAGTCAGCAGGAATTTTCTCCAGCCATAGAACTGGTGTTTCAGGTCGGCAGCAGCGTCCGCAATCTCAGCATTTCCGATATGGGCTTTCAGCCCCATGGAGTCCAATGGCATCTGTAAATCGACCGAGACGTTCTTCAACTTCAGGGTATGGAGTGTGACTTTCCAGTTTAACGCAGTGTCAGTAGTGTCCTTGGGAGTCTCAGTGGTATCTGCAAGCATTACCTGCACATGGGTATCGCTCAATTCTATATTATTGAGAATAGCATCTTCTTTTGTAAGGTCTATGCCATGGCTTTCGAAAAAGAAATGCCCCAGTACCCCTTTGATGCACATACCTTCCATTAAATTGGAAGAGTTAACAGCAACTTGTTTCAGGGTAATGTCATCCACCTCCACTTTCCCTTTGAGTAAAGGCCATGCCTGCACCCGCACGTTCAAACTTCCAAGATTCAGCAAAGTATCGGGATGCTGCACCTCAACAGCACTGTCGGCAGGCTGTACCACCAATACACCGCGAACCAACAAATTCAAAGGAAAGCGAAGGTCAATCCGCTCCACAGATATGTCCATACCCGTAGCATCTGATGCAATTGCTGTAGCCTGCTTCCGTATCAAATTCTGTACGGGAGGCACATAGAGCAGTATCATCAATATTATAAACAGTATAATAGGAGTAAGCAGCACCCACAGTGCTATTCTCAACCATTTTCTTCTCATCGGAACGTCAATCTTTCATCGTATTTAAAAGTCCTACAAAGTAAACAATTTCTTTCGACATTTGGTTCCCGATAGAGAAAAATCATGTATTCTTCTCTGTTCCCCCATTACGGAAAAGCTGTTGCCTGAGTAATGACATCCTCTATCAAAACGAGGGCGGCAAGGGCGTGCTCTTTCAACTCTCCGGTAAAAGGCACTCCATGCGAAGTTTCCAACAGTTTCAGCAATGCAACCAGTTCCGTAGCTCCAATCAACGTAAAGAGGGGAATCATTTTGTGGGAGACAGCAGCCATCTCGTCCACATCCTCATTCTCCACAGCCTTCTGCAAACGCTCCGCATTGAGACGGGTTTCAGCCACAAAACTTTCCAGAATGGACTTTGCGGCCTCGGGGTCATCGACCGAAAAAACGGTGAGCGAAGAGAATTTATACCCCGGGCAAGCCGAAGTTTCCGAAACTTCTGTAACCTCCTTCCCTTTGTCCTCCACATTCAATTCATGCAGCAATTCACTGACGGTAAACGGCTTATGCAGGCATCCGGCAAAGCCATGCGCCGTAAATTCCTCACGCTGCATGTCACTGCGAGCAGTGACAGCAATCACCGGAACAGACTGTGCCTGCGGTATGTTCGAAGCACGCAGCAGTTTCAGTAAATCAAAACCATTAATAGCAGGCATCTGCACATCAGTAAGCAGAACATCAAAGGTTGCAGTGCGCAAGGCATCCAGCAATTCATCCAGTTGTAAACAAGAAACAGAATTTATACCACTCTGCTGAAGCATGGCGGCAGTAAGGGTAAGTTGAATACGGTCATCATCGATAAGGAGGACATTCTTCAATGAAGAACAAGGAACGGAGAATGAAGAATTGCCCTCCGGCGTGACAACACAGCCCAATTCTTCATCCTTCATTCTACGCCTTTCGCTCCTTACGGGATAGATAGGAATATATATCGTGAAAGTGCTTCCCTTACCTGGTACACTGTCTACATCAATCGTACCTTCAAGTAACTGTACCAACATACGGACGATGGAAAGTCCGAGTCCGAACCCTTCTTTACCCTGAGCACCCGGTAATCGGGTGAATTCCTGGAAGATACGCTCACGGTCAGCAGGCTCCATACCTCTACCCGTATCAGCAATGGCAACTACCAGTCGACGGTCCTCGTAACGGGCAGTCATGGTAATACCGCCTTGGTCCGTAAACTTCACGGCATTGGACAGCAAATTGTTGATAATCTGACGCAGACGCAAGGGGTCACAAATATAGGTACCGTCCAGCTCCGGGGCAATGTCGCAATGAAGCGCCAGCCCTTTGGCAGCCGTAAGCGGTTCAAAACTTACGTGTATCTCTTCAAGCAGGCGGGAAGGATGAAAAGTGACCCGGTTGACTTCAGCCTTGTTCAAATCAAGACGATGGAAGTCGAGCAAATCAACGACCAGCTTCAGCAGATGCTCCGATGAGGTTTTCATATTGTCCAGATAGAACCGCTGGCGCTCATCCACCGTCAGACGGGAAAGCAAATCGGCATAGCCCATGATAGAACCGAGCGGGGCTTTGAAATCATGGGTAATGGCAAGCATCAGTTTTTCACGGACAGCAAGTAAATCTTCGGCACGACGGCGGGCCTCTTCCAACTCACGGCGGTAACGGTTGCTTCGAGTTATGTCGCGACCGATGATAATAAGGAAAAAAACGGAAAGCAATACCGCACCTACGGCAATGCCACTGATAATCTTGGCCGAACGGCGTCGGACCGCCTGTTGATACTCGGCTTCCGTCCGTGCACGCAGCAGAGTTTCCGTCTCATAATCTTTCAGCAAACTGTCAATACGAGCGGTCAGCATATGGTCCAAGCGTTGCAGATAGCGTTTACGTCGTTGTATAACAGTGTTTACAGCTTTTTTCTGCTGGGCCACAGCACGCAGTTTCTCATGCAAAGAATCGGCCGGATTATAAGGTTCAATCACCGTATCCGTCGCAAATTCGAGGGAGGTCTTCACCTGGATAGCCGTATCTTTCTTTGGGGGGACAAACACTTCACCCAAACGACGGAAAAAACCCTTCTTCCGAGGGCGTGTCACGACGGTATCCCGATGTGTAATGATACGGTGCTGCACACGTTGCTGGGTCACTACTGAGTCCTGCTGGGCAATTATCTGCTCAATGTCACTGGTGGATACCATGCTGTCATTCGCCTCACTCAGCGTACGCAGCATTCTTATCGTATTGGTATCCTTCTCGCGTATCAAAGCTAGTACGCTGTCTGTCCATTGTACATCGCGGTCATCGGTAAGAATAAGGTTCTCCATCTCCCGGTGTACGAAGAACAAGGAAAAAAACAATACCGCCAGCAACAAAGTGTAGCCTACGGCAATCTTTACTTTGGAGACACTGTTCATATTATCAAATCCTTTCCCTGGTCTGTCTACGGAATCTCAGCCACAGCATCACCCCTGCACTGGTCAGTCCAAACGGGAAAGCCATCCAGACCCCCGTCAGTCCCCAGCCGAAGATGAAACCGCAGAGGTAACCTACGGGCAAAGATATAACAAAATAGGATATAAATGCAATAATCATCATCGGTTTCACATCCGAGATACCACGCAGGGCATTGGCAAAATTAATCTGCAATCCGTCACCGAACTGGTAAATCAGGAACGGAAAGAAGAGAGCGGCTACCATACCGGACACTTCCATATTATCTGTAAACCATCCTCCGACCTGACCGCGAAGTGCAAAGACAATACTCAACAGCACCACTTCCATGCATAAGATGACGTGAAGGCCAGCATACGCCGAACGGCGCACATTCTGCCCGTCGCCCTGCCCCTTAAAGTTACTGACACGCACAGCAACTGCAGCACCCATGCCATAATACATCATGAAGGTGAACTGAGAGACAGTGAGCATTATCTGATGTGATGCCAGAGCAAGTGTCCCCAGCCACCCCACCATGACAACACTGAGGCTGAAGGAAGCGGTCTCCATTCCCATCTGCATACCGACAGGCCAGCCCAAAGCATTGAGTTTCCTGAACATCGGTGTCGACCATCCCAGCCTCATAAATCCGAGTCTATAACGGATAAAACGGCGACTACGAAGCACAATCACCGCAAAGACCACGACCATCACAATGCGAGAGAACAAGGTACTTACACCCGCGCCAAGCAATCCCATCTCCGGGAAACCCAATTTTCCATTGATCAGAATATAGTTTCCTACGATGTTAAGCGCATTCCCTCCAAGCAGAATCCACATAGCCGTCTTGGTGTCGGTGATGCCATCCGTAAACTGTTTAAAGCCGTTGAACAACATGACAAAAACCAGTGAAGCAAGCAGCACTAGATAATAAGGCTTAATCAGAGGCAGTAATTCTTCGGGCTGCCCCAGCCGTTCCACATTGAAATACAGAACAGCCATGACAAGAGTCAGCAATAAAGCTACCAGCACATTGGCCACCAGACTGCACCGTAACGCTTGTCCGGCTTCGGCAAAACGGCGGTTACCGTAGAAGCCTCCCACAACCGGGGTCAGCCCGTAGCTGAACCCCGTACTGAAAATAATACAGAGAGTAAACAGATTGTTTACGAAAGAAGCGGCACCCAGCTCTTCCGTGCTATGATGCCCAATCATCAGCGTATCGGCAAACCCCAGCACAATGACTCCCAACTGCCCCACCACAATGGGTAGTCCCAGGAGAAGCAATGCTTTGTAGTGTTGCTTATACGTATCAAATAAATTTCTCATACTAAAGGTTTTCTTTTTGGTAATAAAGCACAATCCCATTTTCATCGCGGAAGGTCTGTTGGGCTACCCTATGAAGCTGTTCTGCCGTCACAGAGCGGTAATTGTCCACTTCACGGTCTATGTCTTCCGCCTGCCCGGTCAGTTCAAACCAGGCAAGGTTCGTGGCAACATTCAGATAATTGATGTTGCCGAATATCTGTGTAGACTCAAACTTGTTCTTTACTTTCTCCAATTCCTGCTCTCCAACAAACCCGGATTTCAACTCTTCCAACTCTTTCCGGACAGCAGCCTCGGCTTGCTCCAAAGATACGCCAGCAGATGGCTTTCCACTGATATGCAGCAGTCCGGCATCCCGTGTACCGGAGATATAGGCATCGAGACTGGAAAAGAGCTTTTGCTCCTGCACCAGCCTGCGGGTCAAGCGACTGGAACGTCCATTGCTCAGAATATCCGACAGAATATCGAAGGCATAATAATCGGCATCTTCACGACTGCACATGTGATAAGCCATGAACAAAGCATCCAGAGGAACATTCCGTTCCACCGTCTGCCGGCGTTCCGCCGTCTGTACAACTTCTTGCGGTAATTGTCTTACAGGCACATTCCTACGGGGAATAGGAGCAAACCATTTTTCAGTCAGCCTAATCGTTTCTTCCCACGAAATATTTCCGGTAACGGCCAGAACTGCATTATTAGGTGCATAAAAACGGAAAAAGAATTCCTTTACCTCATCCAGCGTGGCATTGGCAATGTGAGAGAGGTCTTTCCCGATAGTAGGCCAGCGATAAGGATGCGTTTGATAAGCCAAAGGACGAAGCAGATGCCCCACATCACCATACGGCTGGTTCAGACAACGTTGCTTGAACTCCTCCATCACCACTGCACGCTGCACCTCAAGACTTTGCTCACTGAATGCCAGTTCCAGCATACGGTCGGACTCCAGCCAGAAGCCGATTTCCACATTCGATTTTGGAACCGTCAGGTAGTAATTGGTAATATCATTATTGGTCCATGCATTATTCTCCCCACCTGCCAGTTGCAAAGGAGCGTCATAATCAGGAATATGCACCGAACCTCCAAACATCAGATGCTCAAACAAATGGGCAAAGCCCGTATGCTCGGGATGCTCGTCACGGGCACCTACGTCATAAACAATATTCAAGGCAACCATCTGCGTGCTGGTATCTTCATTGTGCACCAACCGCAGACCGTTGTCAAATATCTTTTTGTTTATCTTCATAAAATAGAATGACAGAATCTATCATCAATCTATCACTGTCACTTTTTTAATAACCACATCCTCTTCAGGACGGTCGTTACGATCAGTCTTGACCTTCTGTATTTTATCAACTATATCCATACCTTCCAGCACTTCACCGAATACGGTATATGCACCGTCCAAATGCGGAGTACCACCCATGGTAGTATAAGCCTTCACCTGCTCGGGAGTAAACTTGAACTCCGGTTCCTTGGCAACCTGAGCCTCTGCCTGCGCAATCAAAGAATCTTGCAAATCCATCAGACCGTCCTGGTCATTATTCTTACGCATCTTGTAGATTTCCTTCATATGCTTCTGGGCCAATGCATTGAAAGCATTGTTCAGGCGCATCTGATTCATCTGCTGTTCCATCCCCAGCAAGGTAGAGTCATTATACACTTTTCCAGTCACAATGTAGAACTGGCAGCCGGATGATGCCTTGTCGGGATTCACCTCATCACCCTGGCGTGCAGCCGACAAAGCACCTTTTTTGTGAAAATACTTCGGATAAACAAATTCGGCAGGAACAGTATAACCTACGTCGCCTGCCCCCAGCATCTTGCCTTTTGGAGCCTTTTTCGATTCCGGGTCACCTGCTTGTATCATAAAGTCCTTGATGACACGGTGGAACAGCGTACCTTCATACGTGCCGTCTTTCACCAGCTTAATAAAGTTATCACGATGTTTCGGGGTTTCATTATACAGTTTCACGGTGATGTCACCCGCACTTGTTTCAATCTTCAGCTTCGTTTCTTTTTCCATATTTTCCTCTTTCTTTTGTCCCGGCTTGCAAGCAGTCAAACCGCAAACCAGTATAGTTAATAATACAATTAGATTCCTTTTCATTTTGTTTTTTATTTAATTTAAGTTTGCAAATATACTAAAATCAGACAAAAGCACTTACCTTTGCCTACATAAAAGAGATAAAAGGCAAAAGCAATGACATCCATATTAATTGTAGAAGATGATATTACTTACGGCATGATGCTAAAAACATGGCTCGGCAAAAAAGGTTTCCAAGTAACCTCCACCAGCAGCATTGCCCGTGCTCAAAAACATATTGAGTCGGAAACCGTGGACTTGATTTTGTCTGACCTACGCCTGCCCGACAAGGATGGCATTGACTTATTGAAATGGCTGGGCGAACACGGCCTGCAAATACCGCTTATCATCATGACGGGATACGCTGACATACAGTCGGCCGTCCAAGCCATGAAACTGGGAGCCTGCGATTACATTGCCAAGCCTGTGAATCCGGACGAATTACTGAAAAAAATAGGCGAAGCCTTGAATGCATCATCCTCCGCTTTGAAACAGATGATGCATCCGTCCCGAACAGATGACGCGTTTACCCCAAACAGACCATCCGTCTCGCCCAAACAGACGATGCATTCCGACAAGATGAAAAATCAGTCTCAGAAGAGTGCAGAAGGCTCATTGTCTTCCTCCGACTTCCTCGAAGGAGAGAGCGACGCAGCCAAACAACTCTACAATTATGTGAAACTGGTTTCACCTACCAATATGTCCGTACTCATCAATGGTGCCAGCGGAACGGGCAAAGAATACGTAGCCCATCGCATCCACCAGCTCAGCAAGCGTGCCGACCGGCCGTTTGTAGCCATCGATTGCGGTTCTATCCCCAAAGAATTGGCCGCTTCGGAATTCTTCGGGCATATAAAGGGCGCCTTTACCGGCGCACTGACCGACAAAACGGGCGCTTTCGTCGAAGCCAACGGCGGTACCATCTTCCTGGATGAGATAGGCAATCTGAGCTATGAAGTGCAAATACAACTGCTGCGTGCTTTGCAAGAACGCAAGATACGTCCGGTTGGTTCAAACAAAGAGATAAGCGTGGACATACGTCTGGTATCCGCCACCAACGAAAATCTGGAGCAAGCCATCGAAAAAGGAACGTTCCGTGAGGATTTATATCACCGTATCAATGAATTCACCCTGCGCATGCCGCAACTCAAAGACCGCCGTGAAGACATCTTGCTCTTTGCCAATTTCTTTCTGGACCAGGCCAACCGCGAAATGGACAAGCAACTGACCGGCTTTGATGACAAAGCATCCCGCGCCTTATTGGAATACCCCTGGCCTGGCAATCTGCGACAAATGAAGAATATGGTACGTCGTGCAACCCTGCTGGCACAAGGCAAATTCATTACTATCAACGAACTAAGTGAACTGAAAGAACCTGCATCGGCCATCATCGGCATCCCTCTCCGCAATGAGGAGGCAGAGAAACGTCAAATCATCGAAGCCCTACGGCAGACGGGAAACAACAAGAGCCGCGCTGCACAACTGTTGGGCATTGACCGCAAAACGCTGTACAACAAGTTGAAGCTTTATAACATATCCGACTAAAAGATGTGGAATAATTCCACACTCCTCTCCACACATTCCCCACTTTTCCACATTATACTACACTTTGCATAAAAACATATACATCTAGTTATCAAAGCATTACCCAACAAATAATTCTTTTGGCACACCATTTGACTTGTATTAAGTACAAGCAACAAGCGCTACAACAAACAAGCACTTAGACTTAACAATAAGATATAGCAACCTAAAAGCAAATGAATTATGAAAAAATTAGTATTAGTAGCAGCCCTGTTTATGTTTGTTTGTGGCGGAACGTTCTTGGCTCAAGCTAAGGCTCCGGTAGAACAGCCGAGTAAGACAACAACCTTGTCTAACGACACTGTGGTAACGGATACTTTGCAGAAAGCCGAGAACGTCCAAGACACAGCAAAAGTGGCCCAATAACAGTAAGCACACTACAACAAAAAGCCGTTTCCTCCTTGTCTATTCTGGGAAACGGCTTTTTTAATTGATAGTTGATAGTTGTCAACTAAGAAATCACCAATGTCTTTCCGGATAAAGGTCATTCCACCATGCCGGACTATCCTGCAACCAGCGGGCAAACCAAGCCATAATTGAATTGTGCCACAATTCACGTTTTGCATAATCAAGTACAAAATGGTTTTCACCATCCACGGTAATAAATTCCACCGGCTTGCCCAATATCTTCAACGCATTATACAACTGGATACTTTCACCGATAGGCACGTTCGTATCTACCGTGCCATGCAGCAACAACAGAGGGGTATTAATCTTGTCCGCATTGAACAATGCTCCATGCTTCGTAAACAAATCGGGATTATTCCAAGGATAGCTATCGGCTGCCGCAACAGAGTTATAGGAATATCCCCAATAACCCTCGCCCCAATAGCTCGTTACATTGCTGATGCCAGCATGCGAGGCAGCGGCAGCGAACATGTCCGTCTTAGTCTGCAGATACATCGTCATGAATCCTCCATAAGAGGCACCCAGACATCCGATACGTTTATCGTTGACAAACGGATGGGCTGCACAGAATTTCTTCGTACCTTCAATAATCTCATCGGCCGTACGCTCACCCCATGCATTGACATGGCGTGCAGAGAACTCCTGGCCGTACCCGATGGCACCACTGGGCTGGATAACATAAACCACATAGTCACGTGACGCAAACAACTGTGCACAGTACGGGGAAGTTATACCGCGGGTTGTAGGAGTCGTTCCTCCATAATAGTATACGATAAGCGGATACTTCTTGTTCGGGTCAAAAGACGGCGGCAGACAAACCATTCCCTTTATCTCCGTACCGTCCGAAGCTGTAAAGTTCCACTCTTCCATCTGTCCCAGCTCAATCTTATCGAGGATGGGCTTCATGGGGTTGGCAAGCAGGGTAGAAACTTTTTTCTTCGTGTCGTACGTATAGGCTACGCCCGTACTGGTGTTTCCTCCGCCCACATAGGCAGCCACAACCGGATTGTCATTGGCCAGCGTGAAGGAAGTAATCACATCTTCTTCAAGCGGAAGCATTTCAAAGCCGCCCGTCTTCGGAACATAACGGTAGATATGCCTGCAATCCCCATCAGTCGTATCGAAATAGATACATCCGTCCACACGGTTCCACTGCACGAGAGACACCGTAGGATTGAAATCGCGCGTGATAGCCTGCACTTTTTTTGTAGCCAAATCCATAATGAATGCTTGGGTATCAAAGTCATTGGCTATGGGATGTTCACCGCAATTCTTGCCAATACCTCCGAAAGCAGACGGACTACCCGTCACCAGAAGCTGTTTCCCATCCGGAGAGTAAGAAGCACTTCCCAGATAAGCATCCCAGGCGACCAGCGTATCTGCCTGCAAGGTGGCCAAATCAATCTCGAAAAGAGAAGAGAGGGAGAAAGGGCATTGAGTAATGTCCGGCTTGGAAGTGCTGCACAACAGTTTCTTGCCATCCGGGGAAATATCATTCAGATAGACGTTGTGACTACCGTATGTCAGGCGCTCGGAAAGTCCCGTCGCCACATCGTATTTCATGAGATAATAGCGGTCACGAGAATTGGGGATACGGTCGTCCGGATGCAAGAGACGTTTCAACGGGCCACTCACCTTTTCGCCCTCGTCCGTGAGCATATAGATAAGATAGTCTTCTGTAGGAGACCAGCTGAAATATCCTTCGGGAACATTCTTCAGCAGCACTTCCTCACGCATCGTGGCGGGATCGAACACAACCAGGTCATTCTGCTCCTCGCCCATAACCGTATAATAGAGCTTGTTGCTGTTGGGCATCCAGTTCATCTTTTCATTGGCATTGGGCAATATCACCCGGCCAGTCTTTACCTCGGTCAGCTCACAACGGGTCCTGGAACGCTTCACGTCGTAATTGTCCGAATAGCGAGTCAGCAGATACTTGCCGTTGGGCGAAAGAGAAACCCTGCTCGCTCGGGAGCCGAAATTGGTGTTGAACAAAGAGAAACGTCTCTTCATGTCCGGTGCCATCCGGCAGGCTACATCGGCAAAGTCCTTTTCCTTTTCAAATTCGCATTTCAGCATCGGCTGCATCTTGTCGTCCGCGCTTGAAAGCAACTTGATGACAATTTCATAATCTGCTTCGGGGTCCATACGCAGACTGACAGCCGTAGGACGGACCTGCGACAAGCTGTCCTCCGCTGTCTCCTTGACTTGCTTGGACTCACCGTTTACAAACACCTCAAAACGGGCAGGGGAATATACATTCAGCTTGCCCTTCATGAAACGCTCCGCACGCAGATTGGTAGCAAACAGATAGAACAGATTGTCCTTGTCTGCCTTTGCCACAGCTACATATCCAGCCGTATCAGCAGCCATGCGTTCGTACGAACCCTCGTCGAAGTTAAGACTGACCTTCGTCTTCAGAAGATTGCCGATAGTAAACTTATCTCCCTTGAAGTTGACGCTATCACCCTGAAGGGGAGTACGCACCGTAACGGCCGGACGCACGTTATACTCAGCAACTCTTTCCTGAGCTTGGGCAGCCAATCCCGCAAGGAGCAGCAAACCCGACAAAACTGTGATTTTCTTCATTACTGTAAGATTAAATCGTTTCAAAACCATTCCATAAATTTCCGGGAGGGACGGGAGCCTCCACTTCTATCAGTTCTTTGGACACCGGATGCACAAAATGGATATACCGCGCATGCAGACAGATGCTGCCGTCGGGATTGGAGCGGGGCGAACCATACTTCAAATCTCCCTTGATGGGACAGCCCATCTTTGCCAACTGACAACGTATCTGGTGATGGCGTCCGGTTTTCAAATCTATTTCCAACAGATAATAGTTCTGCGACCGCCCGATGAGCCGGTAATGCAAAATCGCTTTCTTGCTGCCCGGCACCTCCTTGTCGTATGCATAACTCTTGTTCTGTTTCTCATTTCGCACCAGATAGTTCACCAATTCCCCCTCTTCCTCGCGGGGTAAGTTCTTCACTACTGCCCAGTAAGTCTTCTTCACCTCGCTATTCTTGAACATCTCGTTCAGACGCGACAGTGCCTTACTGGTCTTGGCAAAAACAACAAGACCGCTCACGGGGCGGTCCAGCCGGTGGGCGACACCGATAAAGACATTTCCAGGCTTGCTGTACTTCTCTTTCAGGTACTGCTTTACAGTTTCCGAAAGCGGTGTATCACCCGTTTTGTCTCCCTGAACTATCTCGGAAGCGGTCTTGTTGACTATAATGATATGATTGTCTTCGTATACGACAGTCATCGGTTGTTAATGTTTAATGATTAGTGATTAATGATTAATGACTAACACCCAACTTCTCATTAAACATTAATCACTAATCATTAATCATTAAATTACATATTCATCCCACCATCTACCTGAATAACCTGACCGGATACATAAGAAGACATATCAGAAGCCAGGAAAGTAGCGATATTTGCCACGTCTTCGGGTGTGCCGCCACGACGCAAAGGAATCTTCTTGCACCATTCAGCCTTCACCTCTTCAGACAAGGCGTCGGTCATGGCTGTCATGATGAAGCCCGGAGCAATGGCATTGGCACGGATTCCACGAGAACCCAGCTCCTGAGCGATAGACTTGGCCAAAGCAATCATACCGGCTTTGGAAGCAGAATAGTTGGCCTGGCCGGCATTGCCGTGAACACCTACCACAGATGCCATATTGATAATGCTACCCGCCTTCTGGCGCATCATGATGGGTGTGCAGGCATGGATAAAGTTAAATGCCGATTTCAGGTTGACATTGATAACCATATCCCATTGCTGTTCGCTCATACGCATCATCAGACCGTCACGTGTGATACCGGCATTGTTTACCAGAATATCAATACGTCCAAAGTCCTTATGGATTTCTGCCACTACATTGGCAGTGTCTTCAAAGTTTGCTGCATTGGAGGCATAAGCTTTTGCCTTTACTCCCAAAGCTTCCAATTCTTTTGCCGTAGCCTCGGCATTTTCATCAATCACCAAGTCAGTGAATGCAATATTTGCTCCTTCTTGAGCGAACTTCAAAGCGATAGCCTTGCCGATGCCGCGTGCAGCACCTGTCACAATGGCTGTTTTTCCATCTAATAATCCCATATTATTTTAAAATTATTTATAAAATGTATTCTTACTTCTTTCCCAATGCACCAAGTACCAGACGGGTCACGTAAGTATCGCGTACCGCATCGTCCAGATTGGCCCCTATATGGCCGCGGATATAAGGTGTTTCAATACCTTTGACACTGTAATGCACAATCTCGGCAGTCATATCCAAGTCATCTATCTGGAAAACACCCTTCTCCATACCTTCACGCAGAACCTCCTTGAAAAGCTGGGTCTCTGTAGCATCGAAACGTTTGCGCACTTTCTCCACTCTCCAAATATCCCGAAAGAAATTGGCACGAAGAGTACCATTCCGAAAGACAACCTCTTTTACCGCATCCAGATGAGTGTAAATCATTTCCATCAGTTTCTCGTCCGGCTGAATATCTTTCTCTACCACGTGCTTCATCATATCCGAAAGAATATCCAGCTCCGACTCAACAACAGCCAAGTAGATATCTTCCTTGCTCTTAAAATAGGTATAGAGCGTTCTCCTACCTTTCTTTGAAGCGAGGGCAATATCATTCATCGTGGTATTTTCAACACCCATCTTTGCAAACAGCTGACGGGCAACGTCCACTAATTTAGCTTTTGTCTTCGATACGGTCATAGATTAATTGCACATTGCTTTATTATTTGAGCAAAAGTAAGACATTTCCGCATATCTTACAAGAAAACATTCATTTTATTAATGAACAGCCCTAAAAAGGAAGAAAAAAAGTAGGCTTATTATCGTTCTATTTATCAACATATTACTCATTAAAATCCACTTAACCTCAAAAATATCATGCATTTTATTTGCATATTAAATAAAAAGCCGTACCTTTGCACCCACAAAACAATAACATCGCGGAGTGGAGCAGTTGGTAGCTCGTTGGGCTCATAACCCAAAGGTCATTCGTTCGAGTCGGATCTCCGCAACTACAATGAGGATAAAAGGTTTAAAGGCCGTTTATCCTCATTTTTTTTAATTCCCATCAAGGACAGAAAAAAATGTTTGCGCAAATAATGTTTGTGCAAATTGCTTCCACACTTCCACCTCCTCTCCACATCCCTTTATTCATCGGCATTACAGATGCGGTGGAAGCAACTCAAAAGTGTGGAAGCAAAATTTGCTTCCACACCGTTTCACAAACAGAAATACTGACACACAAGAAGCTAACATGAAGTAACACAAGTTATTAATTTCTTGTATCACATCTTATTTATATCGTACCTGCACGAAATCAATATCCTGCAAACACGGTATTAATTCCATCTCCTCCCCCTTCAAATGCAATCAGAACGAATGCGTACAGCCACACAAAGCCAAGACTTCAATGCTGTTTTCCTCTGTGCTTTATTCAAAGAATGAAAGTATTTATTACACCGGACATAAGGAATCAACAGCATGCAACGGCCATGATGCAATCGCCTAACGGCCATCAACAACTCGCTTAACAGCCGTCAGCAGATCGCCGCACGACCGTTAGACGCTGATAAGGCAATGAGTAAAAGGGAGCACTCCCCTATACACAAGCAAACAAAGCCCTATATACAACGGATTGAAAGCAGCGGTTTCCCTTATAATATCCTGATGAAAAGCAGCCCCAGCCCGATGGCAACGCCAGTCGAAACAAGTCCGGGAAGCATGAACGAGTGGTTCAACACATACTTGCCGATACGGGTAGTTCCGGTACGGTCGAAATTAATGGCTGCTACTACGGTGGGATAGTTGGGAATAAAGAAGTAACCGTTTACGGCCGGGAACAGAGCAACCAGTATCATAGGCGAAATGCCCAAAGCGATGCCCAAAGGCATCAGTGCGCGCACAGTGGCGGCCTGGCTATAAAGCAGAATCGACATGGCAAACAAGGCTATCCCGAACAGCCACGGCATTTGCCTCACCACTCCCTCGATGGACTGGGTCAGCTGAAGCATGTTTCCCTGAAGAAAAGTATCTCCCATCCAGGCAATGCCGAATATGGCAATCACCGCCTGCATGCCTGCCGGGAAGACGGAACCTTGCGTTGCCTTCATGCCGTCGGTGCGAGTCAGCAGCAAGATGAGGGCGGCGGCAGAGAGCATCACGATTTCGATAATGGCGGACATGCCGAGTCTCACCGTCTCGCCGTCTATCACGAAGGCAGGACGCAAACTGTCGAACGAACCAAAGAACACGATAAAAACAGTGGCAAGGATAAAGATAAGCACAGACAAGACGGCATGCCGTTTATTGTGTATATCCTTTATCTCCACCTTCTTGACATCAAGATAGCCTTCGGTCAACCTCTTTCTGTACTCCGGGTCGTCTGCCAACTCCTTGCCCACCTTCATGGAGAACAAGGCGCCCACAAGTACCCCGATAATGGTAGCAGGAATCGTTATTTTCAGAATATCAAACAAGGTGACATCAAATCCCGCCAGCAACCCAAGCAGTGCGACGGTGGCAGCCGAAATGGGACTTGCCGTAATAGCCTGCTGCGAAGCAATCACCGCAATGCCCAGTGGCCTCTCGGGACGAATCTTGGTCTCCGTGGCAACCTCGGCAATCACGGGAAGCACCGAATATGCCACATGTCCCGTACCGGCAACAAAAGTAAACAAATAGGTCACAATAGGGCTCAAGATGGTGACCTGCGAAGGATTCTTCCGCAACAACCGTTCTGCCAGCTTTACCATATAATCCAGTCCGCCAGCCGCCTGCATGCAGGATGCGGCAGAAATGACGGCGGCTATCATCAACATAACGTCAATGGGAGGTGATGTAGGCTGCAATCCGAAACCAAACGTCAGAATTGCCAGACCTATCCCTCCCATTACACCTAGTCCAATGCCGCCCAAGCGGGCGCCTATAATGATAGCTACCAATACGAATGCCAATTGCAAGGCCATATACTCTACACTTTTTGATTCATGTGCAAAGATAAGTCATTTCGTATTATGGCTACTCACCTACTTCTATTTTAACTGCTTGTTTTAACTCCACACTCAAAGAGGCATCATCCTTTAACGGTGTCCAGAACACCCGGCGGCATTCATTCTTCTGCAAAAGACAACGATGATAGCGACTGCCGGACAGATGCTCCGTATCGATATGGAAGGAACCGGTATTGACATCCCAGTCGGCTATCTCGTCCAGATTCAGATAAAGGTTGCGCACTGTGCCGCTGTTGAAATGCAAGCTCTGCGCCTGCGCCGCAAGCGCAGTGACATGGCAATCTTCCAGCCGGGCAAGGTATCGCGTGCGGAAAGAGAGCGTATCGCAACGGAGTCCGTAGAAATTGGCTTCCATATCTTCCACATCTACCACAACCGCTTGTACCTCCGCAGGCAACCGCAATTCCATCCCTTCTGAACGAACCCTTATCCAAATGTCATTCTGAAGATGCTGTTCCAGCTTATCCTCCGGAAAGTCAAAGGTGACGAGCAGGGTATCGCCAACGGAAGTCATCGACATAAAAGCCTCCATATCCCCTGCATAGGAGAAACTGCCCTGCTGCAAAGAGTCTCCGGCAGTTACCTCCAACGGCACTTCCCCGAACGAGAACATACGCTCTGCCTCCACAATACCTTCTTTTTTCTGTTTCCACACCACCGGAGGCTGTGTCAGCTTCAACACCCTGCACGAGGGCAGCTGCACCGTTTTCCGTTCTCCGCCGATTTCCATAAAATTATCTTTCTGAGTGACATTGCGGTCCACCACATAGAACATGAGTCCGCATACCATTGCCACACCGGTAACCAGCATTCCTATCATTATATAAGTCGTTCGTTTCATAACTGTCTTCTTTTATTTTTGTTTCTTGATAAACTCCTGATACATCCCGGACAACTCCTCGGCAGAGATGCCCAGCGTGAAAATCTGCTTGAAGAAATAATCCACTTCCTCCTTCAGAAAATACTCTTTCCTCAACGAAAGAATCAGCTTACGTGCACCTACCGACACAAAATAGCCGATACCCCGCTTGTTGTAAATCACTCCTTGCGTCTGCAAGTAGTCGTACGAACGCATCACCGTATTGGCGTTGACCTCTACCACAGCCGCATATTCCCGTACCGAAGGAATACGTTCTTCCTCCTGATATTGCCCGAGAAGTACCTCGTCGCAAATGCGGTCTGCTATTTGCAGGTAGATGGCTTTACTTTCCTTAAAGTTCATAGTTACCAACGATTAATGATTTCGGACTCCTTGAAACGGAAATAGGCAAGCACCCAGTTGAAAAGGGCGAAAAACGAAGTTATAAAAATCAGCCAGCCGCCCGATGCCTCTCTGTCAATATAGGGCTCAGTCATGAAGAAGTTATTAGGCAGAATGGCCTTCAGGCACAATACAGCTATCAGGATATATGAAACGAAGATGCAGACACCGGCCGCAAAAGTCTTGATAAGTGCATTTTTGGGCCAGACCGTACTACCCAGCAGGAAGAAAGACTGTAGGAAAAAGTAGCAGCTCAGGAATATCCCCACCACAGCCGGTCCGCTTCCTATCGTCTCATAGAAACAGTTCGTGTTACAGCAGAATTCCCACAACGGAAAGGAGTGAACGACATGCAGCTCCGGGTAGGCCAGAAGATAGAAGACGACTCTTGTCAAGTCCGCCAGCTTGAAAGCTATCAGAAAGACCAAGATAAAGCCGCAGGTAGCCACCAGCCAGCGGGCAAAGAATTTCTCGAACATGGTGGCAGGTGTCATGAGCACAACGGTACGACTCGTCTTGCTTTTCATCCTTTCCATGGCAAACGAGGCGCTAATGCATCCCCAAATGACAAGTCCCCAAAGAAAGAATCTGGACTCAAACTCCCAGATAGGGTCCATGCCCACAGCTCCCGCTTCCAGATTGTGATACTGATAGTATCCATTCCAGACAAAGACTATGGCCAACATTCCGTAGACCATCACCGAGCGGAGTATATAGGTCTTCCAATTCTCCACCATCTCTTTGCGGCATACGTTCACAAAGCGATGCAAACTAAAAAAGGTATCGCGTATCATTATTCATTTGTTTTAGTGTGAAACATTTCCGCTATCTTCCCAGGCTCTGCAAGTACGGCGCCAAACAGCAGTTCAAGATTAATCTCCGATTCCTCACCTTCCGTATTGGGCAGCATCAAGAAATTGCCTTGTACGGAGGGAAGCGTGTACAAGGCAGTCGCAGCCAACTCCCGGTCGTCACTCTCCAAGAAGAACAGCTTACTGCAAATGCTGGCAGTGGATTCGTCCAGCAATACGCGGCTGTTGTCCATAATCAGCACATGGTCCAGTACTTTGTCAATGTCACGCACCTGATGGGTGGAAATGACAATCGTCTTGTCGTCCGACATACCCGAAGCCAGAAATTTGCGGAACTGGCTCTTTCCCGGAATATCCAGTCCATTGGTAGGCTCATCCATCAGCAGCAGGGAAGTATTGGTGGCCAGCGCAAAACTCATGAAGATTTTCTTTTTCTGCCCCATGGACAAGGCTCCCAAATCAGCATCCATATCCATCTCGAAGAAATGTAGGTACTTCACCATGTCTTCCTTGCTGAAACGGGGATAGAACTTACTGTTCAGTTCAATATAGCTGACCAAGGAAATAGGAGGCAGCTCGAACTCCTCGGGTACCAGAAACATGTCCTGCAACGTGACGGGCAACCGGCGGCGCATGTCGGTATCATGATACATCACTCTCCCACGTTTGGGAGCCAACAAACCGCTCATCAGATAGAGCAACGTAGACTTGCCGGCTCCGTTCTTACCCAACAGACCGTAAACCCGGCCGGCTTCCAGCGAAAGTGAAAAATCACTCAGGACTTCTTTCCGCCCCTTGCGATAACTAAATGAAATGTTTTCTACTTGTAACATACGCTTGGATGAATTAAATATCTTATTGTTTATGTGTATTAGTATAATAGTACACTGCAAACATAGGCATTTTTTTTAGAATAACAAGAGATTTGAGAAAAAAGGAAATACGTACGAAGGTTCAAAAAAAAGGAGGAGCTAAGAATCACTCTCCACTCCTCCCGACACGACAAACAACTAAAATTATTGCTATTTGATGCCGTCCAATGCCTTGTTTGCTGTGGCATTGGTGGGGTCGATAGCCAGAATTTTATTCCAGTACTCTTTCGAAGTAGCATAGTCACTCTTCAACAGATAGTAGTAGCCCAGATAACTGTAACACTCTATCAATGCAGAGTTGTACCTCGGTTCGTTTTTGGCAAGCAGTACGTCCACCACCTTCTCGTAATAAGGTTTCGCCAATCCCTCTGTAGTTTCGGGGTCCATGGCAGAGTGTGTGCGAGCGCGCCACATATCTCCCAAATAACTGTCGGGAGCTTGTTCGGCAACAAGTGCGAACACAGAGTCGGCAGCCTGCAATGCCGCCATGCGGTCGGCAGGCTGAACGGCGAGAGTGTCGTCCGAGGACGTACCCTCTCCGTAGTACAGACGCCCTAACTGGAATAAGTTTTCGGACATCTTTTTATCTTGTGCCAGCGAGTCATAGTACTTTTTATAAGCAGCAATGGCTTGGGTATAGTCGTTTTTCAGTTCATAAGCATCGGCAATCTCACGCCACAAGTCCACCTGACTCTCATCCTTCTCCAATGCCTTGCCATATTCCTCAATGGCCTGGTCATATTTCTTCAGAGCACTCAACAGAGCACCGTGATAGCGGTAATCCAAGTATGAATAATCGGCATTATCCGAAGCATTGAAGAAAGCATCGGCAGCCTTCTCTGCCTCGTCATAACGCTTGAGGTCGACATTGTTGTACATCACAAGCCGGTTGAACGCGGCATGGCGGGCATTCTTCTGCAAACCTTTCTGCGCCACCGCCAAGGATTTCTCGAAGTCGTGGTTCAGGAATAGTGCAAAAGCATATTTCAGGATGTCATCTTCCGTAGCCACGGGAGTATCGATGAACTTGGCATAGGTGTCGGCAGCCTTGCCAAAACGGTTGGTGGCGTAATACACTTCCGCCAGCTCCTTGTCTGCTTCCAGGCAATCCGGAGCTATGGCCTTCAGCTGGTTCAGCTTCTCTATGGCCTGCGAAGGACTGGCAGACTTGTATGCCTGCGCATATTTCAGATACGCATCCTTATAATTCGAATCAAAATAGATGGCTTGCTCATAAAGCTGGCATGCCTTTCCGATATCTTTCCGGGCAAAAGCGATGTCACCCTCGAGTACAGAAACTGCCGGAGCCTTGTTGTCGGCCTTTCTTGCCATCTCCAGATAGGTTTCCGCCTCTTTCAGCTGTCCTGCATCCAGATAGGCACGGGCCACGGAAGTCACAAGCTCCACATTTTTTTTGTTCTTGCCCTTCAGCAGTTCTCCGGCTGCGTCGGAAGCCTGCTCCGGATTCGCCTTTATCAGACTTTTTACTTTATCCACCCCCGCCTGCCATTCGGGCACCGGCGTTTGTGCGGCGAGCGTACCTGCAGACAGCATCGCTCCCAAACAAAATACAAATCTACGTTTCATGTTAGCATTCATTTTAGTTATTCATCCTTGACGTTCACCACGCGCACCGGTTGGGTGGCGGGGACCAATCCCGACTTCAATATAATCCGCTGTCCCCGGTCGGAAGCGAGGAAAGAGGCAAATCCCCACGGAAGTGTGCTCCGCGGATCATTCAACAAGGCATAGATGCTGCGTGCCAACGGATAATCACCGTAATACAAATACGCCTGATAGGGTTTGTAACTGTTGTCCGGCATGGCCTTGTCAGCAGCACTGACGGACATCAGCCGCACCTCTTTACTGAAAGAGAGCCCCGTACTGTCATTCCGGTCGCTCAGCCAGTTCACGCCGATAATACCGATGGCATCAGGCGTGCGGGCCACGTAGTCAATCACCTCCCTATTGGTTTTCAACGCTTTCACCCGGCCGGAAAGCGGTGCACCCTTACAGATGGAATCGACAGCAAAACGTACGGTACTGGAGTTCTTGTTGTCAAACACAAGACTGATATCCCCCAGACGGGAAGCCGGATAGATATCTTTCCACTGCTTCGCATCACCCGTCAGGATACGGCGGATGTCCTTCACACTAATCAATGAATCCGGATTGCCAAGATGGGTTATCAATGCCAGCCCGTCCGTAGCAATCTTTATCTCCTGCGGAAAAAACTTCCGGCTATTGAAGGAATTCATCTCTTCGGGAGTCAGTCTGCGACTGGTTATTGCCAACCGCAGACTGTCCTTGAGCAAGAGGTTGACGGCATCGACTTCCGTCACATAACGGGGCACAATTCCTGCCAAGGGGAACAGTCCTTCGAACACGTCAATCTCTTCCTGCACAATAGGCTGGAAACTTTCGTCCGCAGCAATTGCAATCACACCGGAGGTATACGTATCCGTTTGTCCGTCCTTGGGCTTGCTTTGGCAGGCCGACAGCAGAGTCAGCAGCACCAGCAAGCCTGAAAGCTGAAGTTGTTTCACCGTTTTCATAACACACACACTTATTGTAATCTAAACATCACCGGTATCGTATATTTCACCGATACGGCCTTACCATTCTGCTTGCCGGGAATCCATTTGGGCATGGACATTATCACACGGACAGCTTCTTTATCCAGATAGGGGTCTACACCTCTCAGCACTTTCACATCACGCACCTTGCCGTCGGCACCTACCACAAACTGGCAGGTTACACGCCCTTGCGTACCATTTTCCTGGGCAATGGTCGGATACTTCATATTCTTGCTGATGAACTGCATCATCTCGGCCTGACCACCGGGGAACTGGGGCATCTGCTCTACCATATCGAAAACCTTTTCAGGTTCCGGTTCGGCCTGCGTCACCACTTGTTTCAAGTCGGCGATGTCCTTGCCATGTTCCTCGTCATTACCTTTCACGTCGGCAATGGAGATGGCAACTTTCGTTTCCGTCAGTTCTGTCTGGCTTTTTATCTCATCCTCGTCCCTCACTTCCTCATCCTTTTTGATGACGGGAGCGGTAAACTTAATGGAGCTTTTCAATGCAGGCGGCGGTGGGGCCACGGGCTCTATCCGCTTCATCTCTTCCTGCTTCACTTCCGGTTCTTCCAGCTGCGAAAGGGTAGTCACTTCGGTCATCACCTCTTTCTGTTTGGGGGTAGCCATCTTTATCAGCGTAGGGATACTGAAACCTATCAATGCAATTACAATTACCAATATCACGGCAATGTTGTGCCGTCTGGGAGAGGTCTCACGCATCTTATAGGCTCCATATGCTTTGTTCTTACCACTGAACACGAGGTCACACCATGCTTGGGAGCTTAAATCTACTTTAGCCATATTCTTTCCTTTCTTTGGGTGTTACACATCATTCAGCAATGTTCTGGGACAATTCGCCCTTGCTTTCGTAGTTCTCCATCAAGAACTCGTCGGCTTCGGCAATATCCGTTATCACATACTTACCTATATTACATATCTGCATTTCATCGAGAGCATCAATCAGATTCTTGTACGAAGACTTGTCGGTAGCCTTGATGATGACTGTCGGCGTATCCTTTCCGCTTTTTATCTCGGAAAGCTGTTTCCGGTAGTCATCCTCTGATATCTTAAGATCCAGTTTCTGCTGCTTCAGTCTGTTCGCCTCGTTCACAGCAACTCTATTACGTTGCAGAAGCATTGCTCGCAGACCATCCGCCTGATAGGTAGTTTCCTTCAGTGAAGTATAGTCCTTGTAGTTAGGTTCCCCTTCGTAATAATACAACTTGTTGTCATCCCCCAGCAACAGCGTGATGGCTTGGGAAGCCTTGACTTTGGTCTGCTGCTCCTCGGTGATGGTCTTGTCATTGCTCGGCATGCTTATCTCCATGGTCTGAGGTTTGCTCAGTGAGGTACAAAGCATAAAGAAGGTAATCAGCAACATGTTCATGTCCACCATAGGTGTAAAGTCCACCCTGACAGTCATTTTCTTCTGCTTGCTTTTTCCACCTTTCTTGTTGCCGCTTTCTTGTATTTCAGCCATAATGTTTCCTTTCTTGTTCTACTTGTAACTCGTAGCTTGTCACTCCTCACTTGTGGTCTTCAGAGAAGTAATCAGGTTGTACCGGTTCTCTCTGAGGTCCTGAAGTGAGTTCATCACATTTTTTATTACGGAATAAGGAGTATTGGCATCTGCCTTGATGGCAATGCGCAAATCACTGTTCACTGCACGGGCGTTGCGCACCCAGGCCTTGAACTGATTGTCAATACTGTCTGTCGGTATCCCCTCATTCTTCAATACAGCATCTTGCTGGTCTTGCGGCAAGTCGAGGTATTTCTTCATACTCTTCATCGGCACACCAAAGGTAGACGCCAGCATGAATTTTTTAGTTTCCTCCGGAGTGAAAGTCACTCCATACTCCTGCCCCATAGCTTCCAGCACTTCGCGCAAGTCGGACTGCTTGTCCAGACTCATAAATACTTTTCCGCTCGGATCGACCAATATCTGGAGTACATTTGTCTCCGGGATCTTAATCTCGGAGACAGAGGCGGGAGTCGTTACTTGTACCGGTTCTTTCTTCACGAACGTAGAAGTCAGCATGAAGAAGGTCAGCAACAGTACAGTTACGTCACTCATCGCCGTCATATCGATGAACGTACTTTTCTTTTTTATTTTCGCTCTGCCCATAATCGTTTCATTGAAAATTAAAATTGAGAATTCATTCGTTGAATAGATAATAGAAGCCTACGTCACAGCGCAGCTCCAACTATCAGCAGTCAACTATTTATGGGTAGCTGCAAAAGTCTGCACGATGGAGAAACCAATCTCATCGAGGCTGTAAGTCAACTTGTCAATCTTGTTTGTATAATAGTTGTAGGAGATAACGGCCAATGCACCGGTCAAGATACCGAAGGCTGTATTAATCAAAGCCTCGGAAATACCTTGCGACAGAGCCATGGAGTCGGCTGAACCTCCGGCTGCGAGGGCGGCAAATGAACGGATCATACCAATAACCGTACCGAGCAATCCCATCAATGTACCTAAAGTCGTGATGGTACCAATAATAGGAAGATTCTGCTCCATCATCGGCAGTTCCAGCGCAGTGGCTTCTTCCAATTCCTTCTGGATGGCAAGCAGTTTCTGGTCTTTGGACAGCTCTGTGTCATTCTCCATCTCGGCATACTTCTTCAAAGTGGCATTTACCACATTGGCTACAGAACCACGTTGTGAATCGCAGATTTGTTGTGCCTTCTTCATATCACCTTCAGCCAAGGCTGCTTTGATGTTAGCTACGAATTTCACTAATGCCCCCTTACCAAAGGCAGCGCCAATGGCAATATAACGTTCAATACTCAGTGCAATGACAGTCAGCAAAAGTGTTTGAATTACAGGAACAATGAATCCACCTTTATAGATGGTACCGAGGAAGTTACCCGGCAACGGATGGTTGTTCGGGTCGTTGTTCATGAAGTTGGAGGGATTTCCCAACACAAAGTGAAAAATAAGCACGGCGATGATAAAACAGATTACGATTACCCAACCGGCGGATCTGATGCCTTTAAAAGAGGCTGCTTTTTTTTGAGTAGTTTCCATGATGAAAAGTTTAATTGTTGGTATTTAAATAGAGTTTTGAAAATAAAGCATAGGGATACGACTTCCCGCTTACGAACCGATAGGGCGTAATCATCCTTGCAACCTTAGCTAGCATATATGTACACTAAAGGTCACCTGCTTTCAGTCTCTTCAAGACAAGAAGGGAAAAAAGGGGGAAATCAATAAGAAGAAAAGTTGGCTAAATCAAAATCCGCCGAAGCGTATAGATATAGTAATCACTGCCCGTCAATGCATAGTACGGGGCTTTATCTGAGTAGTATAATTTAGAACGACCTTGAACGAGTAGATTCTCGTGGTTGGATAATATCAGAAGAATGTTTCTGAGGAAAAGATTGTCTTCAATCACCCTGCGCAAACGCTGTTGATGAGAAGAGTAAGTTTCGGAAACTGGTTTGTTTCCCAGTTCGACATCCGTAGTCCATGCAAACTTGGTATTCGTGAACAATGAATTCTTCTTGTCAATACTATTGTCGGAAGTAGAAGAACATGAAGATAAAGAAGCGGAAACTTCAGCAGTTCCAGCCATTCTGTCATCCATCTGCACCAGGTCAATGGCTTTACCGCTAATGCTGCAAGTCAACATCAGTAGCATACATATCCAGAATGTCTTTACAGTTGTTTTCATGTCGTCTAATGATTCTACAATAAATAACAGATGTCTCTCTTATTTGTTTTACAACAATATTACTTTCTTTTGTAAAAAGATTAAATTGTTCACTGATTAAAGGATTTACTATACCTTTTAATACACTGTAAAGGTACGAAGAATATATGAAATACGAAAGTGAAAATAGAACATAAAACACTGATTTTAAACGTTTTTAATCATTCATTTAGCACCTTAATTCGGGAATTAATCTGATGAACATGC
>ERZ780214.74-NODE-74-length-49056-cov-8.75774_pt1 | contig 49056 bp, 47 predicted proteins | sample MGYA00510976_ERZ780214 | MGnify/ENA primary metagenome ERZ780214 (study PRJEB29588, sample SAMEA2154920) | human gut metagenome | biome: human gut; feature: human-associated habitat; material: faeces | place: Denmark | collected 2008/2010 ... | reverse complement strand
TCGGAAAGGGTATGCAGGCAGAGCCGTTTGTCGCCGATACGCATTTCGTCCGGGTTCAGCTGCATGTCCTGCAACATGACGCTTCCGTCCGCCGACAGGGTCAGGTACCTCTCGATGACGCCCGGTCCGTCTTCCGTTCCCGTTATCTCTTCCGTGGACAGCCGCTCCAGCCTGACAAGGCCGCTGTCATTCACGATACTCTCGAACTGTCCCACCGACTCCATGAAACGCTCCAGCGTCTCCCTGTCCTGTATCTCCTTCGGCACCAGAAACTTCCGGCACAGCGTGTTCCAGTTGCTCTGCTGCCGGGAGCGTTCTCTGGTGGTCTTGGTGAGAAACAGGTAGCAGGTATGGTCGAGGTAGGGCCGCTCGTTGAAGTGGCGTTCAAAACTGCGGGAGAGGAAGCCCAGACCGTCTTTTCCGATGTCGGGGCTGTATTTCTCCGTGATGAAAATATCCTGCTTGTGGATGATTGAATAGTTCGGCAATACCTTGATTGCCTTGGCTCATGTGGCGTGCATCGCCTCATATTCCGCGGATGATACCGAAAACACTTCCGGCAGTGTCACCCGGAAAGCCACCGTGATGTCGGCGTCCTTGCTGACGATGCAGCCGTGCTCCACCGCCATGACGGGGAATTTGCTTTCCAGTGTGGATGTTGTCAATGTACTTCTCATGATTTACGATTGTTGTTTTTTAATCAGACGTGTGATGCGTTTGCGTGAGAGGATTCGCCTGGGATGCTGCCGGGCGGCAAGGAGCTTCATCAGTCCGTGGCTGCCGAAACGCCGGTTCAGCGAGAAGGTCAGCCAGACCACTGCCGTGGCAGCCGATACCCCGAAGCCGATACACGTCCATTGCTCGATGCCCGCCGTGTACATGATGACGAACACCACGAACACGGCAAGCAGCCCGAAAGCAAAAATAAAAAGGTACTGGGCACGGAGCCCTTTGAACTCCACCTCACGGCCCACGCCTTTGTTTATCTCAAAGTCAGACATAAGCTGTTGTCTTTTATCTGTTCTTAGAGGAAGAATGACCTCAGGATAGTGGCGGCCACTATCAGGAAAATGCAGGCTCCGAACCATGAGCTGGCGGTTTTCGAGGTGTCGGGGTCGCCCGAACTGAATTTCTGGTAGACCTTGACGCCGCCTATCAGGCCGATAATGGCACCCACCGCGTACACCAGTTTCGTGCCCGGGTCAAAATATCCCGTCACCAACTGCGTGGCTTCCGTGATGCCCGCCTGTCCGTTTCCTTGTGCCATTGCCGCACCCGCTGCCGCCAGTACGGCCAGCATCATAATCAATCTTTTCTGTTTCATTGAATTCCGTGATTTTTAAGTGATTTAAAAAGCCACGGGCTACCTCTTGCACTATCCCCATAAGGCAGCCCGCAGCTGCTTATGGTTTAATAGTTCAGGGGGTAAGTGCCGGCAGGTAATCAGCCGGAGTCAAAATACATCTTTCGCATGGTTACATGATTGAATGGTGAAACTTCATTGTTAATTCTCTCCCGGGATGAGGGTCTGAATCATCCCGAATCGTAATAGCCTTTTGCTTTCATTGTCTTTACTGTCCTTATCGGTTTATTTTAAATATTCCCCACACTTGAATCCCTTGCGGGGCATATAGTTCTCAAAGGAGGAGGATTTGAACAGCCACATCCGGTTCGCCCACCGGGCAAGGTCACGCTCGTACTGCGTGGGCACCCGTTCATTCCCATAATCCCGGAAAGGAATGACAAAGGGGGTAATTCCCAGTTCCCTGAGTACATTCAGTCTGAACAGGTCCTGCTCAATGGTCGAATTGAATCCTATCAGTACGTAACAGGTTATCTTGTAGGGCTTCACGTGCTTTACCATTTCTTTCAGGCGGTCCCTCAGGTCAAGCTGCGGCAGGTCCCATGCGATATGGATGTTCTGCTTCATCCTGAGCCTGTTCAGGTGCCAGGCCTGTTCCTCGTCCATAATCCTTACGTCCACGCCGTGCAGCTTCACGGGCTGGCCCGCTTTCATCAGATAGCTTACCGCACTCCTTCACTGCGGGTTCGCAAAGAAATTGTTGTCCAGCACCTCAATCCATTTCCCTTTCGGGTTCAGTTCCACCGATTCCACGGTCTGAATGTATCCTTCTTTCTCACGGACGAGGCAGAAAGGACACTTGCGGATGCAGCCTCTTGAAAAGAACTGGAGCGAAAAAGGGTATTCGGGGTAAATGGAATAGTCCATCATCCGGCTGTTCTCTACAGCTTCGGGAAGCCTGCCGGCTATGTCATACCCGGTGCCGCCCCTTACCACTTCCCCCACATCCAGCAGGTCATAGTCATAATCAGGCGTGAAGGTGAATACCTTGCTTGCCAATACCTTGTCATACCGCTGTCGCGGTGCCGCCCATTCCACCCGGTGCCCTTTTGCCTTGTAACAGGCCGAAAGGCGCATCAGTGCGAAATTGGGGAAGTTATGCCCGTCCACATCTACCAGTCCTATGTTCATACAAATAAAATTTAATGGTGAATAGTTCCTGTTGTCTTACCGGGTGAATGCCGCAAGCGGTCTGTCATCCCGAATCGTAATGGCCTTTTGTCATTGCCGCTGTCGTTTTATGGATAAGTTAATGGAATGATTGTCTCTCCGAAAGTCTGTACGTTTCCCCCATAAGGGGAAGCCGCCGTTTGTCAACTTGAATCGAAATACGTCATAAACATGGATGATACGTTTTGTTGTTGGTATTCCTGCAGGTTCTCTCTTTTTACAGTGATACGGGCATCAACCCGTATCGAAATAGCCTCTTGCCATTGTTACCTCCTTTTTTAATCGGTTAGTCACTGTCCGGAGCAGCCCCGCCCATTTGCTCGGCTTCATCCAGAAATTTGCTGATACGGCTGTCGCTGCCATTGATACTTTCCAGTATCGAGCGTTCAATCTGCGTATCCCTGATATGGTGGATCGCTCTTAAAAGGGACAATCGTCTGTCTGTCGGAATCTCCCTGCCGTTGCAGAGGTCGATGATTAAATCAAGCTCTTCCGGCCCTATGCCGGTTGCCCCGTCCGAATAATCTTCGCGGACACAGTTCAGATCTTCCAGTTCCTCGTTCAACTCGTCGGTATCCACTCCGTCACCGTTTCCTCTCTGTCCGTCATCGCCTTCATGTCCGCCGGAACTCCCGTCCGGGGAAGCCCGCCACTCTTCCACACGCTTGTCCCGGAACAGATCCGGGATGCGCTCCGGCGGCACTTGTGCAACCTTTGGCGGTGCCGTGTCCCCGTTTCTGCCAGCAAAAGTAGAGGCATTTTCCTTACCTGCAATAGCCCCGGAACCGGTGGCGTTCATTGGCGGCTGCTGGCGTGTCCCATAGCTTTTCGTGACGACAAGGCTGTCCGTTTCCGACTGTTTTTCCACCGTTTTTTCACTGCTTCTCTCCGCAGTCTTTTCTGTGGGCCTCATTTCCGCCTTGACAGGTGGAAGCTCTTTCTCCTGTCTTTTCACGACTGCCGGAATCTCTTTCCTGCCCGTTTTCCCTTTCGCCTGTCCACGTCCTTTCTTCCGTTCCTCTTTCACCGGATCGAACCAGCCTGCCGCACCCCGCAGGGCTTTCGCCATGCGGCGGCGTGCCTTCCCGAAACATATCTCGCCAAGCTGTCCCATGAACAGGAACTTGTCCATGAACAGATAGGCGAACAGCAACCAGAACAGAACCGCTCCGGCTTCATAACATAATCGCATATCCATAGCTTAAAAGATTTTGTTGTAACTCTTCTGGCAGTATGCCTTCACCTCATCCGAATGTTTCTCGAAATGTTCCCGCAATACATTGTCAATGTAATTGCCCACCGTCAACTGCCGTTTACCGGCAATGCCGACGATGACCGATATTTTCCGGTGCAGTTCCTTGTCTATATAGACACCCTGCCTGCCTTCGCATTTGTAAGGGGTGAGGAATCTCCTCATAAATTCGGCCTGTGCGGCTTTCAACGTTTGGAATGCGGTCTTTTCCGGCATCTCTTCCGCTTCAGATTCCGTCTTTGCCTTTTCAGCCGTTTCCCTGTCCGTTTCCTCTTTGGGGGGAATGGACGGTGTTACCTTTTCCGGCGGGCTACCCGCCATCAGGCTGCGCAGGTAGGCTTCATCCACCTGATTCTGTCCACTCGTTTTCTTTGCCATGACTATACAATTTTGATTATCCGCATGATTTCATCCATAAGCGCATCAAAGCCGCACTCCTTCGTAAAGCCCGCATCCGGTGCAAACAGGGTGCTCCGGTAAACCGGGCCGCCCGTAGTGGAGAGGTCTTTGGTGAAGTTACTGCGCACGGGGACACGGGTTTGGAGACAGTCCAGTCCCAGGAGGGAGAAACCTTGCTGGTAAATGTCATATAAGACGGTACGTTCCCTCCGGTCCACCATATTCCAGAACATGCACAAGGCTTTCAGATTGGAGATGCCGGCCTTTATCAGGCGGTCATTGACAGTCGTGGCAAAGTTCAGCGTACTTTCCAGCACAAGGCGGTCCGCCTTTATCGGTACGAACAGATAATCGAGCGCACTGATTGTGGCAATCACCCCGTCACTGCCCATTGTTCCGGGCAGGTCGAACAGCACCACATCATAATGCACGTCCGCCTTTTCCTTAAACACCCTTCAGTCCGTCATGCAATCCGCCGGGGTACTGCCGATAACAGGGTAAGCCTTCTTCTTCAACCGCCCGGCCTGTTCCACCAGAAGATTCTGATAGACGGGTGTGGTCTTTACCACTTCCATATCCCGTTTTTTCTGTTTGATGATTGAATGCTGCGGATAGTCACAATCCACTATCGCCACATTCAGACCTTTCACATAATGCAGTCACGACGCCGCATAAATCGCAAAGGTTGATTTACCCACGCCGCCCTTCTGGGAGGCAAACGAAACGAACACGGTTTTCTTTCTCTTTTCCATTGTTACTAATTTAAGTGAATAAATTGATTTATAGACAGCCGGATGAACAGCCGTCTGTCTTTGGGGCTATCTGTCCGGTTACTCATTCTGTTATCTGTTCATCCGGTTAGCTATATAGTTATTTAATTATGCGGCTACTTGGCTATCCGGCTATCTACTTATATGGCTACTCTATTACATGGCTATTTAATTATGTAGCTATTCAGCTATCTGTCTATTCGGCTATGTAGCTATATGGCTATGTACATATTCGGATAACTATTCACATATCCGATTGCATAGCCATTTATCCGAATAGCTGTTTATCCGTCTATACATTTATATATATGTATAGCTATATATCCGGATAAATGCCTGTTTGAATATCTGCCTGATTGCATATCTGTTTATCCGTTCAAATAGCTATCCGGCTACAAATAAACCTCAAAAAGAGCATCCATGAAGTACCCCCGGCTCCAAAGTCATTCATTGGCGGGTGTTGGCGTGATACGCCATGATGCACGGACAGAAAAAACTATCTACCTTTGTCGCCGGGAGAGCGGAGCCCGTTCTCGGTAAGAGAACGTAAAACAAATCCTTCAGACCTTTAATCCGGCCCAGCCGGATTTTAATATGCGTCAGCATATAGCGAGGTGTACTTTGAGGCCCTCACTTGAAGTTCAGGCCCTCAAAGTCTCGCCCGAAAGGTCTTTCGGGGACGGCGGTTCTCCCAAGTCGAACCTTCTAAAATATTCACGTTATGAAGAAAAGGATGCTTGTAAGTAATGAAAAGGGGCACAAGGTGCTCGCAGACCCACGGGTGCATCGCCACTCAGTGCGGTTGAACAGTGAGGAAAATGAAAAATTCCTCACGATGTTTGAACAGTCCGGCATGAAGAACAAGGCCGAATTTATTTTTGCACGCATCTTCGGTTGAGAGTTCAAGGTGGTAAGGATTGATAAGGAAGCGCAGGAGTATTACGCCCAGCTGACCGCTTTCTATCAGCAGTTCCGACGGATAGGTAACAACTATAACCAGTGTGTAAAGACCATCCATACCATTTATGGGGAGAAGAAATCGCTTGCATTTCTCTACAAACTTGCCGAAGAAACCCGCAAACTGGAAGAAATATGCAGGCAGGTTATTGAACTGACAAAGCGGTACGAAAAGGAGTATCTTACTAAAAAGGAATAACGTCATGGTACCGAATATCACATCGGGCAGTTCATTCTATGGAGTGATTGCCTATAATAAGATAAAGGTGGACGAAGGTATGGCAAAGGTATTGTGACATCCCAAAATTGCGGCTGACACTTCGGGCAATGTGCCGATTGAAAACTGCGTACAGGCTTTCGAGCCTTATATCGCACTCAACTCGCACGTCCGGAAACCGGTTATCCACATCTCCCTGAACCCGTCCCCGAAAGACATTCTTTCTGAAGAGCAGATGACCATATTGGCGCAGGAGTTCATGGAAAAGTTCGGTTACGGGAACCAGCCTTATATAGTCTGGCTGCACGAAGACATCAACCGCAAACACATGCACATCGTTTCGGTACGCATCAACGAGAAAGGAGAAAAGATAGACCACAACTGGGAGGCCATCCGGGCACAGAACATCTGTCGGGAAATGGAAGTAAAGCACGGGCTTCATCCCACACTCGGAGAACATGGCGAAAGGGAACTACTATCCCTACAAAAAGTGGATTATCCGAAAGGCAACGTGAAAGCGCAGGTAAAGCATACCGCCCGTACATTACTGGAATGCAACAACTGCCATTCACTTGCCGAATACAACACCCTTCTAAACTTGTATAACGTCACCGTTTATGAAGTCAGGGGAAGCGTGGACGGAAAGGAATATCACGGCATCATGTACGGGGCTTTGGATGATAACGGACAGCAGGTAGGTACGCCTTTCAAGTCCAGCAAGTTCGGAAAGGCATTCGGTTATGAAGCACTGCAAAAGAAGTTTGCCGCTTCTACTGAAAAGGTGAAAAAGAACAACCTTGCCGAAAGGACAAGGCAGGAAGTCATTAAAGCCATGCAGAGCATCGGCACGAAAGAGGATTTCGTCCGAAAGCTGAAAGAGGCGGATATAGAAGTGGTTTACCGTATCAATCCCGAAGGACGTCTGTATGGCATCACTTTCATAGACTATACCAGCCGGACAGTGCTTAACGGCTCTCGTTTGGGCAAAGCCTTTTCGGCCAATGTGTTCAACGAATTGTTCAACAATCCGGATGCGGACCGTACAAGGCTGATACCACCGCCAGAGCAGGATACACCCCGGCCGGAACAAGATACGAAAGAAAGACTGGAAAGGAAGGAATACCGGCAACAGGAAAATCAAGGCTATCAGAGTGAACCGTCCGGCAGTCTGATTGATACGTCCGCACTCGGTGCCATTGACATTTTTTCCGTACTCATGGAAGATGACCATACGCACGAGTACATCGATCCGGCCTTCCGCTTCGGACGCAGGAAAAAGAAGAAGCGCAGGCGCAAATTATAATATAATAAAGGTATAGAACAAAAAGTCGAATTTTAACAGTTACAATTATGCAGAATGAAGATGATTTAAGAGGTCTTGCCAAAGTCACGGACTTTATGCGGGCCATCAGTTTTTTATTTTTGGCGATACACATCTATTGGTTTTGTTACGGTTGGCTACACGAAATGGGCTGGACGCTTGATATTGTGGACAGGATACTCTCCAATTTCCAGCGTACCACCGGACTGTTCTCGTCCATTCTTTACACCAAACTGTTTTGTGTCCTCTTCCTCGGTCTGTCCTGCATGGGCAACAAGGGTGTGAAGAAGCATGAAATCACATGAAAGCAAATTATCATTGCGGCCATAGCGGGCACCATACTCTTTTTCCTGAACTGGTGGCTGCTGTCCATTGACGCATCATCCGGTGTATGCGTCATACTTTATACCGCGATATTGGTCGGCGGCTTTTTTAGTCTGTTGGCATCGGGACTGTGGATAAGCCGTCTGTTGAAGAACAATTTACTGGAGGACGTTTTCAATACCGAGAATGAATCGTTCATGCAAGAAACCCGCCTTATGGAAAACGAATATTCCGTCAATCTGCCGACCAAATTCTGGTACAGAGGGAAGACTTACAACGGATTTATCAACCTTGTTAATATTTTTCGGGCGACAATGATATTGGGAACACCGGGCAGCGGGAAGTCCTATGCCATTGTCAACCAGTTTATAAAGCAGACTATAGAGAAATCCTATGCGCTCTATATATATGATTTTAAGTTTGATGACCTGTCGGTTATCGCTTACAACCATCTGCTCAAGTACAGACACCGTTATAAGGTTCCACCTAAATTTTATGTGATCAATTTCGATAATCCGAGGAAAAGCCACCGTTGTAATCCATTGGCACCGGAGCTGATGACGGATATTTCGGATGCTTACGAATCGTCGTACACCATCATGCTTAACCTCAATAAGTCGTGGGTGCAAAAGCAGGGAGACTTTTTCGTGGAATCCCCGATTGTATTGTTTACGGCGATAATATGGTTCTTGAAGTTGTATGAAAACGGCAAGTATTGTACGTTCCCTCATGCGATAGAACTATTGAACAAAAGGTACGAGGATGTATTCACCATTCTGACAAGCTATCCTGAACTTGAGAACTACCTGAGCCCGTTTATTGACGCATGGAAAGGCGGAGCGAGCGAGCAGCTCCAGGGCCAGATTGCAAGTGCTAAAATCCCGTTGTCCAGACTGATAAGTCCGCAACTCTACTGGGTGATGTCCGGCAGTGATTTTACGTTGGATATTAATAATCCCAAAGAACCAAAAATCTTATGTGTCGGCAACAATCCCGACAGAATTTCCATTTATGGAGCGGCTTTAGGCTTGTATAACTCCCGTATCGTAAAGCTGATAAACAAGAAGAAGCAAATGAAAAGCTGCGTGATTATTGATGAGCTACCGACCATTTTTTTCAAAGGTCTGGATAATCTGATTGCCACGGCACGAAGCAACAAAGTGGCGGTTGTGTTGGGCTTTCAGGACTTCAGTCAGTTAAAACGTGACTACGGTGACAAGGAGGCGGCCGTAATCATGTCAACTGTGGGCAATGTATTCAGCGGCCAAGTGGTGGGTGAAACGGCTAAAACACTGTCTGAAAGGTTTGGAAAAATCCTGCAAAAACGGGAGTCTATGAGTATCAACCGCAGTGACACTTCCACTTCCATCAGCACGCAACTGGACAGTCTGATACCTGCCAGTAAAATCAGTACACTTTCACAAGGTATGTTTGTCGGTGCGGTAGCCGATAACTTCGGTGAGACAATCGAGCAGAAGATTTTCCATGCACAGATAGTGGTGGACAATGAAGCCGTACAGAAAGAGACGGCGGCTTACCAACCCATTCCCGAAATCAGCAGCTTTCTGGATGAGAACGGCAATGATACAATGGAGCAACAGATACAGGCCAACTACCGGCAAATCAAGCAGGATATTGTGGAACTGGTAGAAAACGAACTGATCCGCATAGAGAATGACCCGGAACTCAAACATCTGTTGGGAGGTAATGAATAATAATTGGGTTATATCGAATAAACTTTTGAGGAAACTTACAGTGTCCACTCAGAGTTTATTCGATATATTCAAATTTAACACTACATCTCATCTTAGAACTCAATATGTAAATAGAAACTAATTATTTTCTAAGATTGAATAATCCTGCTTTTTAAAGAAATGACCAAGCATCTCCTTTTCTCTTTCTTGATTTCTTTCTATTTTAGATTTTTCTTCTATCGCCCATTTTTGGATTAGCTCATTTTTATTCGATATTAATTTTTCTACAGCTTTTTTTCTCGAGCACATAATATCCTCACCATTAGATGTATAGGTGTTTAATCTCATATCAAGAAAATCTAAATCACTAAATATTCTTATTTCATTTAATAAAAATAATATCTCATTAGAAAAGCTTTCTTCTGTGCTATCTTCAAATAGGGGAAGTGAAGATAGTAAAAATATCAAAGATACATGATTCGGATTTGATTTATACCAAGTTATCATTTTATTCGTGTTTAAATCCTTACATTTATTTAGCATTGATGACAAATTCCAATTTCTTAGTTCCGTAAAATTATTATTCGATATATATATACTGATATCAGACAAGAATTCGTCTAACATGATTTGATTGATAGTTTCAGTTAGATGATATAATGAATCCATAGAATTAAAATTATCTTTTATACTATGTTTTATTATTGATTTAGACAGTTCTTCTTTTAGTTCTTGATTATTGAATTTTTTCAATGCATAAATAATATCACTAATAAAATAATAGAAAACACTCTCAAATCCTTGATTATCATCGTTCCAGTAATTTGCTTTTTTTAAAATTTCACATAAAAGGCTTGAAGTATCAAATTCCGGATTCAACGTAATGTTTAATTCAAATATAAATCTTAGTATAAAACTATCATAGTTAGGATTTGTAGATATTTTCTTTAGAATTAATTCTATCTCCTTATCCGAAATAGGGAATAGATTAAGAGGTAATTTACCAATATCAATTGTTTTATCTGCTAATTGAGTGTCAATAAGTAATATGAAATCATCTATATTTTGTTTGAAATAGTTAGAAAAATCATATGCACTCTCTTTTAATTCTTCCACATTTAACATTTTATTTCTGACTTTTCTTAGTTCACTGTCTATATCTCCATATTTTCCCTCAATAAGTCCAATTATTAAATTGTAATTTCTATCACATTGCGGTATATTTTTATATATATCAATACATCGATCTATAATCTTATCTAAATCATCTATTGTATTGGCTATTAATTTTCCAAAATTGTATGTTTGCCGTTGTTCACCTTGGAGGAGTATATCAATATGCTCAATCCATTCTGGATGCTCCCTACAATATTTGACAAAATCTTGAACCAAATCAATTAACTCCTCACCTTTCTTGGCATAAGTATATGGTGCATCTATTAGGCAAATTCTCATTCTTTCTTCAATGTTAGTACTTTTTACCTTGTTAATAGATGATATAATTGATTTATATTCTTCTTCTTTTCCTTTATTTTTAAATTGAACAGCAGTCCACATCAACCTATCTAAATCTTCCTTTGTAAAAGTTTGGCCATCTGTAAAAAGGTCAAATTTCTCCTTGAATATAGTCCATATATCAACAAGACCGCAAATCCAAGCAGCTTCAACTAATATGTATTGCAAGTCTGGATGTCGCAATGGTGTGTCTATCCTCATGATGAAATTTAATATATCTTCTATATATTTCTTTTCTTTTTTTGTCATTAAAGACACAGTTATGTTATCAAGATGAAAGACACTTCTTATACACTCTTTTAATAAGATAAAATTATTTCCTTCCTCTATTATTTTTAGGCCATCAATGATCAATTCATAATCATGTCTTGGCGACATTTTAAATTTAGGAAGCAACCATCTTCTTATATTCAAAAACTCATCTCCTTCTTTTTTATATATAGCGGAAATAAATCTCAAAGAAGATAAAAAGGTTTCTTTTTTGTCAAATAAATGATGCAATCCATCAATGATAGCTTTATTATCACTTATTACATAATCAGGATGTAAAGCAAGCAATGTTTTTAAAGAATCGAGTATTAAATCAGGATAAGTCGATGCAAGTACCAAAAAAGCTATCTGTCCAACTTCTGAATTGATAAACTCTGGTAAAATTAATTTTGTATTTATTATATCCCTATAAAATAATTCTATTTTACCAGATGATGAATAAGGAGGATAATTGTTTAAAAATTCAATCATTTCTTTATAGTCAGAAAGAATAGTATCACTATTTATTTCTACTTCCTCTGTTTCAGTATTAGGGGTAAATCCCTGATAAGCATCGATAGCATCTGAAATATAACATTTATCATATAGCATTGTTGCAATGATTAAATGGTTTGTCTTATAAAAATATTCATCTTTCAAATCTTCAAACAGTTCATTAGGGCAATCAAGAATAACAAAAATATAATTTCTCTCTTTATGTGTCTTTATAGAGACTAATGCTTTTGCAATATCACTTTTTGCAAAGGTATTTGCATTACAATAATAAATATTATTTTTTACTTTTTCCTCTAATGAATTAAGAGCTTCAAATATCAACCGACTTCGGCCAGAATTTTTATCTCCTTTTAAACAAATATGTTTGTTGTTGTGTAAATTATCCTTGATATTGTTTAATATTTTAACATTTTCTTTTGTCTCTCTAAAAAAACACTCAAATTTAGCGGGTTTCCATGTGTTGAAAATAGCAAATGGAGTAAACTGATTGTTCAATTTACTCCTAACATCATTAATGGCTATATTTATAGCACTATATATTTCGCTGAGAAATTTTTCACAGACTTGTTTATATTCTTCATTTGACACTTTCTTTCTTTTAGGTAGACTAAATGTTATTGGCCACCTAAATTCCTTTAAATCAACAGGAAGAAGACTCCCGTCACCATAACGAGAATTTTGAATAAAAATAATATGATGAGTATCAAAAAAATTCCAAGCATGTCCTAACTCTAATAAAACATTAGGATTGGGGATATGTTTGGCTTTATGCGCCAATGTTTGGGTTGCTATATATGTCAAATCTGCTATAAATATATCTGAAGTTTTTGCTAACTCTAACATTTCAGATAAGATAGGAGGATTTCCTGATGTATTATATGTTCCTACTTTTACTTTAAGGTCTATATTTTGTTTACTAAATCTCTTTTGCAATTTTTTCTTTATATCCATAAACATACTTTTGTTCTGTGGAATATCGCTTTGATAAGAAAAAAAAATAGAATATGTCTCCATAGGAAAAATATTTATTGTTCAATTTTAATGATTCACTTGATAAGCAATTTGTCGAAAGATATATAGAAAACTTGAACTTAGCAAATTTTTATCTATAGATAATCCTATGACAATAATTATACATTAGCTTTTTCAAAAAACAGAATTAGGTATAGCCATTTTCCGCCAAATCCCGCCATTCATTTCCACCATCCCCGGAACTGTAATAACCTATCAATTAAACCTCTACATTCGCACCGACGGGCTAAAGTTTACCCGGTATTGATTAATTATTGTATCACTTAAACTATTGATTTTATGGCTAAGAAAAAACAAGAGCAACAAGAGCAGAGTCAGGACGAGCATGTAATGGCAGTCCTTGACAAGAGAACGAACAAGACCGCAGTCATCTCCAAGATGAACGAACAGGACGGCAGCATCGAAGTCGTACCGCCGGACAAAAAGAACAACAACAGTTTCCTCAAACTGGACCGTACCACACCTCTGGAACTGTTCTTCACGAATTTCAAGAACCAGTACCAAAATCCTACAAGCTTCAGTTTCTTCCTTGTACCACTTGCCGTTTTGGACAAGACACTGAACGCGGTCATCCAGATTCGGAAAGGGGAAGACCCCGGACCGGACGGCAAGAAACTGGTAGAAAACAGCGAACTCAACGACGAGGGACGTATCGCCAAACTGGCCCGGCGGTATAAGTTTGATGAGCACCAGCTGCCGTGGAAAGATCTGAACGCACTCGGTCTTGACAAGGAGACTCTGTTCAACAACCATTGCATGGGAGAACTTCTCAAAGGAAGAATCACTTCCACCGCACTGCCCATCAGCAAGGAGATAAACGGAGAAAAGAAGGATTTGGGCGAGGCCTGCTTCATGTGCGTGAAAGGAGCGGACGGCAAAGTGGAACTCAAGACACTCACCCGTCTGGACAAACCCCAATATGATTTGCCGGTCTATAAAGGCGTATTCACGGATGAAGAGAAGGACAAACTGGCCGAAACGGGTACGTTGGGAGGAATCAAGGAGATGAAGGACACGCTTACCGGAAATGTATGCAAATGCTATGTCAGTTTCCACGAGTCCACCAACCGCATCATCACCATGCCCGTGGATGCCATCAAAATCCCGGACTACATTTATGGGAAGAGACTGGACGACAAGCAGAAGCAGATACTCGCTTCGGGTGGCGAAGTCCCAATCAATGACATACAGCGCAAGAACGACACCATGCTTTCCGGTGTGGCCTATGTTGATCCGACCATAAGGGACATCGCATTCAAACAGTCCGACAAGCAGCTGAAGGTCAGCGATACGATTTTAGGAGCCAAGATAACCTCCGAACAGAAAAAGATACTGGAGAATCACGGCATGGTATTCATTGAGAACATGCGCAATCCCAAGACCAGACAGCTGTTCTCGGATGATGTGCGTTTCAGCAACAAGAGCAACAACCTGCTCATAGGACGCAATGCCCGTGAATACAAGCCGGCGGTTGAAACCCAAAAAAACGACAGGAAACAAGAAACAAAGCAGACGGCCCGCCATGTCGTATCTCCCAGACCGCAGGCCAGAAAGAACAGCCTCTCGTTCTCGTAATCCGGCAGCAGGCGGAACGTTTACCGAATCCATATACCCGGTTTCCTCTCAGGTTACCGGGTATGTCACAAATTATTTCCCCATTCAAAATCCAATGACAACAGATGATGATTACACAACATGACAACAACGGAGAACTGTCCTGCTTCAAGTCAGCTCTCCTTTTTTATTTGAGAGAAAGCCATCCGCACATGGCCGATGACAAGGGATTCATCCGGGAGCGTGCGGACAGTGCCGCAGAGACTTACGAACATGCCATACGTGACGGCCTATCCGTCAGGCAGGCTTTGGAACAAGCTGACGCCGTTCTCTATCAGGACTTGCGCTTTTCCCGGTTCGATACGGTTTTCGAGGTCGTGTCGGAGTGGTTTCCCGAAGTACGGCCCGAAAGACGGACGGATTTCTGCCTGAAGGTATTGCCGCCCGCAGAGGCGGTATTCAGCAAATATCCCATAGACGACAGGTTTGAATCATCCCCGGCCTGTCATACACTTACCGTTGAACTTACAGGTTTTATACAATCTTACATAGAACAATATGGCGTATAACAGACGACAACATCTGGCGGACAACATAGCCGCACTTGAACTGATATTCATGCGTCCGAAGTTCTGTCTTACGGAACAGGGACGCAAGGTCTTGAACGGTTATTCGGGTTTCGGAGGGCTGAAGTGCATCCTGAATCCGGCGGAGAAAGACACGGACATAGAAAAATGAAGGACAGACAAAGAACTGTTTCCCCAGGTCCGGCTGCTGCATGAACTTCTGCGTGAGTATTCCAAAGACGAGAAAGAATACAAGTCATACGTCCAAAGTCTTAAGAATTCCGTCCTCACAGCCTTTTATACACCTGAACCGGTGGTAACGGCCATGCAGGAAGCTCTGCTGGTATCAGAAATCCGTCCGGAGCGTTTTCTCGACCCTTCCGCCGGAACGGGCATGTTCATCAGCACTCTGAAGGATGTCCCCGAAATCCATTGCTTCGAGAAGGACAGGCTGACGGGAAAGATACTCTCATCCCTCTATCCGGAAAACAGGGTGACCATAGACGGTTTCCAGTCCATACAGCCCTATTATAACAACTACTTCGATGTTGTTTCTTCCAATATCCCGTTTGGAAATACCAGGATTTATGACCGGGACTTTGACCGGAGTGACGACCCGGTGCGCAAATCCTCACTCGCTGCCGTACACAACTATTTCTTTCTCAAAGGCATGGATACGTTACACGAAGGCGGAATATTGGCCTATATCACGACTTCGGGCGTCATGGACTCGCCACAGAACCGTCCCGTCAGGGAATGGCTGGTGAACCATGCCAATCTTGTTTCAGCCATACGTCTGCCGGATAACCTGTTTGTTGATGCGGGTACGGAAGTGGGCAGCGACCTGATTGTGTTGCAGAAGAACACCCTGAAATCGGAACTGACCGAAAAGGAGCGGAACTTTATTGAGACCCGCATCATATCCGGCGGTATCCATATCAACAACAGCTATGCCGGTCTGGACCATATCGTCCAGACTTCCGTATCTATGGGTAAGAACATATACGGACAACCGGCCATGAATTTTACCCATGAAGGGGGTATCGGGTCCATTTCCGAACATCTCAGGCAGTTATTGGCGCAAGATGTGGAAAACCATCTTGACCGGAAACTTTATGATGACAATCTATCCCGCTCAAACGATTCTACCATCCTCAAAATGGAGTTTGAGACACTATTGGAAACAACAGGAAAGACAGAACGGCAGAAGGTACAGGAAGAAAGTCCCGCACAACCCTATGAACCTATGCTCAACCTGTTTGCCGCCTATGCGGATGAAGAACATACGGAGGTGCAAATGGTAGAAAGCAGACCTTCACCAAGCCGGGCACCGTCGGCATCCCGCAAAAGGAAAGGGAGCAAACCGGAAATGTTCAATCTGTTCTCGCAAGAGAACATGTATGATGAAGCCGCCACGCAGGAAGACATGACCGGGGAACGGGTGGCAGCGGAAACGAAATGGCAGGAGCGCAGACAAAAATTCGAGGAAGAGCGGAAGAAAGAAATGGAACCACGTCCGTTTACCGGAGAGATACGTTCCGAATACAAGAACGGTTCTCTCGTGAAAGCCGGTGAGCAATACGGATATTTAAGAGGGCTGGGTACTCCCGAAGTACAGTTCCATCCGCTCAGGCTGACTGTCACCCAGCAGTACCGGGCCGCCTACTATATCCCGCTCCGTGAAGCCTACCACAATCTCTACAATGCGGAAGCCGAAACGGAAACCGAACAGCCGGAACTAAGGGAGGAACTGAACCGGCAGTATGACCGTTTCCACCGCATGTTCAGGGAGCTGAACGGAAAGGACAACGCCAAGTTCCTGCTGTTGGATGCAGGAGGACGGGAAATGCTCTCATTGGAGCGTTCCGTCGACGGGAAGATACAGAAGGCGGACATATTCACCGTGCCCGTATCGTTCAACGCCAACGAAGTGACACATGTGGATACACCGCAGGAAGCCCTTGCGGCATCCCTGAACAAGTTCGGCGAGGTCAATCTGGAATATATGGAGAATCTCAGCGACATCGGCAGGCAGGAACTGCTCGAACAGCTGGAAGAGCACATCTTCTACAATCCCATGATGAAGAGCCATGAAATCAAGGACCGTTTCATAGCGGGCAATGTGATCGCCAAAGCAGAATGGATAGAGAACCATCTGAGAGACTATCCCGATGACGGAGCGAGCAGAAAATCATTGGAGGCCCTTCGGAAAGCCATACCGGAGCCCATAAGTTTCGAACAGCTTGACTTCAACCTGGGGGAACGGTGGATACCCATGTCCGTATATGAGGAATTCGCCGGATACCTCTTCGAGACAAAGGCCCATATCCACTATACGGAATCCATCGACGAATTCAGCGTGAGCTTCGAGAGCACCAACGCGAACATCACCGACAGATATTATGTGAAAGGGGAAAAGAGAGGCTATTACGGAAACGACCTGCTGAAACATGCGCTGCACAACACCGTACCCGACATAACCAAGACCGTACAGGACAAGGAGGGCAATGACATTAAGGTACGGGATGCGGAGGCCATACAGCTTGCCGACACCAAAATCAACGAGATACGTTCCGCCTTCACCGGCTGGCTGAATGAACAGCTGCCCGAATTCAAGCAGAACCTTGCGGACATGTACAACCGCAAGTTCAACTGCTATGTACGTCCCGATTACGACGGTTCCCTGCAAAGCTTCCCGTTCCTTGACCTGAAAGGGCTGGGCATACCGTCCCTGTACGACAGCCAGAAAAATGCCGTATGGATGCTGAAGATGAACGGAGGCGGGATAATCGACCATCAGGTAGGTACGGGCAAAACCCTTATCATGTGTATAGCCGCCTTTGAGATGAAACGTCTCGGACTGGCGAACAAGCCGATGATTATCGGACTCAAAAGCAATGTGCATGACATAGCCGACACGTTCAAGAGGGCCTATCCGAATGCCAGAGTGCTGTATCCGGGCAAGGAGGACTTTACGCCGGAGAAGCGTGTCGGAATATTCCATGACATCAAAAATAATAACTGGGACTGTATCATCCTGACACACGACCAGTTCGGGAAAATACCCCAGTCCCCCGAAATACAGCAGAAAATATATACGCAGGAAATAGACAGCATCGAAGAGAATCTCGCCGTATTCGAGCAGCAGGGCAATGAAGTGACCGGCTGGATAAAAAAGGGGCTGGAAAAAAGAAAGGAAAACCTTGAGGCCAAACTTGAAAAGCTGGAACAGGATATAAAGGACCGGACGGATGATGTTACAGATTTCAGACAGATGGGCATCGACCACCTCTTCGTTGACGAATCGCACAATTTCAAGAACCTGATGTTCAACACACGCCATGCAAGAGTTTCCGGCCTGGGCAATCCCGAGGGAAGCATGAAGGCCATGAACATGCTTTTCGCCATCCGTACCATACAGGAGCGTACGGGCAGGGATTTGGGGGCCACTTTCTTGTCCGGTACGACCATCTCCAACAGCCTGACAGAACTCTATCTCCTTTTCAAATATCTCCGTCCGAAGGAAATGGAACGGCAGGGGATTACCTGCTTTGACGGCTGGGCCGCAGTCTATGCGAAGAAAAGCACGGACTTTGAATTTTCAGTGACCAACCAGGTGGTGCAGAAAGAGCGTTTCCGCTATTTTATCAAGGTGCCGGAACTCGCCAATTTCTATGCGGAAATAACCGATTACAAGACAGCTGAAGACGTGGGGGTTGACAGACCGGAACTCAACGAGCAACTCTATCACATACCGCCCACTCCCCAGCAGGAGGTTTTCATTCAAAAACTGATAAAGTTCGCCGAAACCGGGGATGCGACCTACATAGACAGGGAGCCTCTGTCCGAAGCGGAGGAGAAGGCACAGATGCTGATCGCCACCAACTACTCGAACAAGATGTCGCTTGACATGCGGCTGATAAACCAGCAGTACGGTGACAGTCCGGGAAACAAGGCGTCCCATTGCGCGGCCAAGATTGCGGAATATTACTATAAATATCTTGACCAGAAAGGCACACAGTTCATTTTTTCAGACTTGAGTACCTATAAACCCGACCAGTGGAACATCTACAGTGAAATCAGGCGCAAGCTCGTGGAAGACCATAATATCCCGGAAAAGCAGATAAAGTTCATCCAGGAGGCGAACAGCGACAACGCACGCAAGGAACTGTTCAGGGATATGAATTCCGGGCGCATCCGTTTCCTTTTCGGTTCCACACAGAAACTGGGAACGGGTGTCAACGCACAGGAACGGGCCGTGGCCATCCATCATCTGGACATACCCTGAAGGCCGTCCGATCTGGAGCAGCGCAACGGACGCGCGGTGAGAAAAGGCAATATCATCGCCAAGCAGTACGCCGGCAACAAGGTGGACTGCTATATCTATGCGGTGGAGAAGTCACTGGACAGCTACAAGTTCAACCTGCTGCAAAACAAGCAGGTGTTCATCAACCAGCTCAAAAGCCGCAATCTGGCCGCCCGTACCATTGACGAGGGGGCGATTGACGAAAACGGAGGCGGCAGTTTCAGCGAATACGTGGCCATCCTTTCAGGCAACGACGACCTGCTGGAAAAGGCAAAGCTGGACAAGAAACTGGCAGTCCTTGAAAGCGAGAGGCAGGCATTCCACCGTAACAAGGGGAACGCGAAAGGCAAGCTGAATGAAAGGACTTCGGGAATAGAAAGAAACAATGCCTTTATCGGGCGTTTCACCAGGGACTGGGAATATTTCAACAAGGTGATGCCCGCAGATACGGAAACCGGACTCCGTCCCAATCCCCTGAAACTGGACGGTGTGGATTCGGACAACGTGGAGATACTCGGCAACCGGCTTGCCGCAATCAACCGGAATGCCCGGACGGAGGATGACTATATGAAAATCGGGACTCTGTCCGATTTCCGCATCCTTGTCCGTACCGAAAGGATTTGTGACGGGGACACACAGACCTTGCAGAACAAGTTCATGGTCGAGGGGCTGGATGGCATCAAATATACCTACAACAACGGTTATATAGCCAAAGACCCGAAACTGGCCGTCATGAACTTTATCAATGCGCTGGAACGCATTCCCGCCATGATAGAGAAACGGGAAAAGGAGAATGCGGAGCTGTCGAAAGACATTCCGGTCCTTCAGGAAATTGTGGCGGCCTCATGGCCCAAGGATGCGGAAATCAAGCGGTTGAATGAGGAACTTGCCACGCTGAACCGGAAAATACAGCTTACTATAAAGCCGGCAGGCGGGCATGAAAGCGGAACGGAAATGAAAGGACAGGAAGCGACAGGTGAAAGTGACGATACACCAAACCTGCCACGGAAGGCAAGGCATGTACCCTCAATGGAAATTGCCGCCCCGTCAAACGGACTAAAAAAAATATCCTAAGTTTGCCACAAAGAGCCGCTTTTCAGGAAATGACAAAGGTATGGCCGGCACCCGGATAAATCCGGCCTGCCGGCCATACTCTTGTCTGTAATGGGAAGAAAGACACTCCGTCATTCCTCTTCCTCAAAGGAAAGGCTTTCCACCTGTCTGTTAATAACCTTCCAGTCAATGGAGTCCTTCAGATTGATTATATCTACAATCGAATAATGCCTGGTCCCGTTCTCCTCTTCCGCAAAACGCAGTCGTCCGCTCAAACGCTGCTTCTCAATCTCTGCTGGGTCGAGTTTTATTAGCTCACAAACCTCATCGGGCAGCATGGAGAGTTCTACACAGTTATCCTCGCAGATATGTTGCAGCACTGCCAACATGTTGAGGGACTTCTTGTAACTTCTCACGAGTGCGGCGAACGAGCCGCTTTCAACCTTAATCATCTTTCTCATAACCTTTTATTTTTAGAGTGTTCTTCTTTTTCCAGCAGCATGGCACGCAGCACGTCCGAACGGCGGTAGTAAATCTTCCCCTTGTCACGATGGAAAGGCAACGAACCGTCATTGCGGCGTCTTAGAAGTGTCCTGTCGGACATTTTGGTAAGCAGGCGCACGCCTTTTGAATCCAGTATCTCGCTGTCGGGCAAGTTATGTATGGCAGGAGCCAGTAACTTTTCAATGTTGGTTACTTTGGCGAGTATGGTACTGAGCATGTGGGTCATCTGTCCACTCGGTGCAGTTCTTCTGTTATTCATAATGATCTTGTTTTTATTGTTTATGGTGCAATATTACGGAGATATTACAAGGTCATTGGTTACTCAACCGTTGAGCAACCGCCAAAAAAAGACAGAAAACGACAAGCCGGGACAAAAAAATAGCCGGGAGGCTCTGTTCCCGGCTATTTTATGACAGGTAAGTATCAATAAGCACATCTATGTTTATTAATACTTTAATAATCAGATCTATATAAAAAAAATAAACAAGAAAATATTTTGTTATATCCCCAATATTTCCTACTTTTGTATATGAGTTATTTGAAACTATGCAAAGCAGTGTAACCCGAAGTAGGACTTCCATATCTAAATCGTTACCTGCATCTTTTAAACTCTCTATATTTCACTTATCTTCAGAGAGTTATATCGAAATATATAGTTTTATCATATAGAAACTTTAGTTTCTGCAGTTTGGAACTAAAGTTTCTTCAGCTTACAAATTATTAGATAATTCAGTTTCTTTCGAAGACGTGTCTTTTTCTATAAGGCATAAAATTGTTCCTACTGTTTGATAATTCTCGTATTGACCTTCAATCCGTTTTTATCTTTGGAGAAAGACGATATATAGTTACACTCCTTTAATAATGATAAAAGGCTTCGGTTCAGTTCTGTGTCGGGTATAATTGGGTGTTTTCCGTTCTCCTTCATCTTGCTGTAGGGTAATGGCAACAATGCCAATAGCTCATCAATCACATCATGGTTATCCTGGTTTTGTCTGATAGTATGATAAATGACTGTTATTGCTTTCTCTAATACGGATGCCTTGACAAGAACCTTTTTCAGCAGGTCATAATCTATTTCTGTTTCATAATCTGTTAATATTTCACAGATAATATTGGCGAGTTTCTGACTGACATCTATGGAAGTTGCTTTCAGTTGTTGGAGCACAACTGATTTTTCTTTGCCGGATAACTTGTAGCTACCAAGCAAACAGAGAGCCAGGTCTTTGTTATAAGCTATTTTATCTTTGTCCTTTAAAAACTCATTTTTATGATGCAACAGAAAATTGCCATAGAGTATATCACTATGACGGCTGAGGTATCGGATATTATCCTCCGTATACTCAATGCTATTCTGATCTATTAAATAGCTGATTCGCTCATCTTCCAAATTTAAAAGTTCCTCATTCAGATCCATTTTACACAGGAAGGCTGAGAATATCTGCTTGTAGGAATTAATACTAATCCGGTTACTACCCATAATATTATTAAATAGCGAATGCTTATGTGGCTCACTTCCTGCAAATCTTCTTGTTCCCAGTATTTCCGCATGTTTATCTAAATATGCCCATAAGACATCGTCTATATTACAGTCGTTTTGTACATAGTAATTGGTTATATTATCCCAGTTAGGTACTAGTAAATCCAGTCCAAATGCTAAACCTTTCATGTCATCTTTCACCTTAGATACATCATTGATAGGATTAATATGGGTCTTGAGATATTTCTGTTTAACCTCCATTTTAACCTCCTTGTTATTTAAAATCTCCAGCATGGATTCTTCATCTTCATCGCATATATTCTGGAAGACATTTTGAATGCATTCTTCCATATTTTCTTGTATCCTTTCAATGACGTCTTTCCGTCCGACTCTTTTGATGCGCGTTAGGGTGATATTGTTTTCATTTGCACCTGCTCTATCGCTGATATGATTCAGTAATAAGCTTATGTTGTGTCTCGTCAAAGTATAGCTGTCACCTTTAATAATAAGTTCCAACAAGGGTTTGGAAGTATTTGTCAATTCCTCATAACAGCATACACTGGCAATAAAGTTGATTTTCTTATCGTCAAAGCAATCGTATCTGTTTGCTAAGTAATCATAATTATCTTTCAACCATGTTTTTTGAAACTCACCTATATGGCTGTTCTCACAAAACTTTAACCATGCTTCGATCAGAATGTCTCTGTACTCACAGTTCAATACCGAAGTCCAGCTATCATTGACGTTCCAATTGATATAGTGATTAAACACATTATAATTTTGTTTTCCCTCTTTGTAATATTGGGCCAGAAAATCCATTTTAGCTACGGGTTGTTCCAATCGTGCCATGAATAGAAGGAACCGTTCTCGTTCGATGTTCGTATGTTTGCCCAAATAATCCAACAGATTAATATTAAGCACACTATCACTGAGATAAGCATAGGTTGGTAATTGTGCAACAAAACTTTGTATCTTGTCTATCTTGGCTGTAGATACTAATTGAAAAGTGCGCTGTATTCTAATTGAAAAGAGCTCCATCCATAACTTGTTACAAAATTACTATAAGTTTAAAATATTCATTTATCTTGTCTCATTTTTTGTGTTTCCTTAAGCCTATAAGACAGTCCGGTCATATTAACCAGATAAGCTTTATGTGTAAGCCTGTCAACCATTGCCGCCACAAGCACCTTGTCCTTTATGATTTCATTCCATCTGTTAAAAGCCAAATTAGTAGTAATGATTGTAGCCTTTTTTCCGGCTCTTAACGACAGGTGGTTAAAAAGCAGTTCTCCTCCTTCCTTGTCACAACTGACATATCCGAACTCATCACAGATGACCAGATCGTATTTTTCAAACCTTAATTGTAGCGTCCTCAGTGTCTTTGCTGATTTAGCCTCCCTTATCTGGGTAAGCAGGACCGGCACTGAAGTAAACAATACGGTAAAGTCCTGTTGGCAGGCCTTTATTCCTAAAGCCGTAGCAATATGCGTCTTTCCCGTTCCCGGATTTCCATACAGGACCAGGTTTCTTCCCTGTCTGATGAAGTCCAGTGTCTCCAATTCAGGTAATATTACCTGTGCCTCTTTGGGCATGTCTTCCATAACAAGCTCATGCAGATACTTCATTTGTGGAAATCCCGCAGATCTTATCCTTGATCTTCTTCTACACTCCCTTCTCCTGGCGCTTTCCTTTCCAAGCAATTCCGTCAAGAACTGCAGATGGTTCCAGTTTTCTTCAGCTGCCAATGAAAGGGTGCATTCCAGTTCCTCTTTAAAGGCCAGAAGCTTCAGTTCTGCAGCATAGTCATAAATGGTTTCTTTTTCTGATTTCATATATTATAAACTTAAATGGTTGGTATTATATCATGCACTTCATTGTATCCTGTCATGAGCGCCGTGATGCCTTCAAGCATATCCACAGCTTCTCTTTCTATATTCTCCTGTTGTGCCGGGAGAACAGGCGGTTCCATGGTTTCTTCTGTCTCTCCCTGTACGCTACCATGCAGCATGGCCTTTACCTGGTCCGGAGATATCTTTCTGACACCACGTCCGGTCAGCTCCTTGCATGCCGTGACAATGTCCGTTCCGGAAAATCCATTTTTTCGGGCATAGTCCAGCAACAGAACAAACGTCCTGTTGTCCTCCTTGAAATGGATGTCATACAGCCTTCTCAGTTCTTCCGGTGCTCTTTGCCAAACCACAGAGTGGGGCAATGCCCCCGGTTTACGGGAAAGTGTACGCAAATAGTGCTCCAGCTTGATGCACCAGTCTCCACCGCAATAACTGCGTTGATGAGAGGCCACTTTCTCCTTCCCGTGCAGGATGACGATTTTTTCACTATAAACCTTGACATGTACTTTTTCTCCCACAAGAGAATCAGGTACGGAATAATGAACATTTTTCATGCTGATAGTTGACCATTTATCCACAATGTACTCATAGACCTCAAAACAGCCCAGATTACCGGGAAAAGGCTTCAGCGATGACAGGTCAGCTTCCAGACGTGATGTTTTCTCCGCTGTTGAAAGACTGCCTTGCTCGTTGTTGACCTGCATACATACCCGGTTTAAATGCTCCTGGGCAGAATGTATATCACCAAAATGGTCTGTCAGGCAGAAAGCTTTCCTTCTGACATATTCCACGCTGCGCTCCACATGTCCTTTCTCCCATCCGGCCCGTACATTACAGAAACGGTACTCAAAACAATAGAAACCGGACATCTTCATCAAAGCTTCTGTAGGTTTCTTATCACCACCGACAAAGCTCTTGACGGCTACACGCATATTGTCATAGACCATCATGGCGGGGACACCATGTATATCCCTGAAAAAGTTACGGTGGGATTCCATGAAGGCAAGCGTATTCTGATGCCTGAAAAGATAGGCGTATCTGCCATTGCTATGCCCGAAAGTGAATACGGCCAGATAAAACTTGGTTTTGACGCCGTCAATAAAAAGAAGAACTTCACCCCAGTCAAACTCGGCAATGCATCCAGGCTCATAGAACAACCGGATAAAGGCTTCGCTCTTTTTCTTCTCTTTGTATGACTCTATATTTTTTATATAACTGCATACTGTGGCGTAACTGATGGTGTATCCTTGAGATAACAGAAACTGGTGGATATCCTTTTTCAACATGCGCTGTTTGCGAAGTCCGGTAGCTATCTTAACGGCATTCTTCTTCAGGCAAAATCCTATCTTATCCTTAATCTCTTGTGTGAGCCGGCGAGGACGGCGTCTGGAACTGTCATACCTGGGCTGGATGGTAAGCAAATCACTCAAAGCCTCTTCTGGATTGTCCGTGCGGATGGCTGATTCGTACTTTGAAAGAATATTGTCAACGGTATGACGGCTGACATGAAGTTCACGAGAGATACGCCGTTTGCTATAACCGCATACTCTATACATGTGTATTATTGATTGTCTTTCTACCATAGTCTTCATTTTACCTTTGCATTTGGATTATACAAAGGTCATTATACTTATCCTATGGTGGCGCAATTTTCAACTGGAATATTGGCGCACTTTTCAATTAGTATCTACAGCTCTTGTGATTTCCCTTCGTATTTATCATTTCCGCATGGTCTGTTAGAAATGAAACGAGGATATTCTTCTTGTCCTGTCATATTCTATATTCAAAAGGTTAATGCACAAAGTTAATAAAAAAAATATTATAGATAAAATAATATAGTCGTAACTATGAGGTGTCTGTTCTTGCAGAACCCCAAAAATGATTTAGATTCTAAAAAACAACCGCCATACTTCATGTCCAAAGTGATGGCGGTTATTTTATCCGATTGTTTATAATTGAATTATGCTATCATTCTCTGAAAGTAATTATAAAACCAATGGTACTCGATCAATAATTTCCAATATAAGTCAATCCTTAGATTCTTTCTTTCAGAAATGTCAATATCAATATCATCAATGATGTTAATTCTAATATCATTATCAGTCAAAGCCTTATTTACCTGATTTAAACTAATATTATTTATAACAATCTTTGCCCATATCTTCCTCATGAAAATCAAGGTTGAATGCATTAAATTTAGAGAGCTGATGGTTGACTCGTATTTTTCAAAATAAGTTAATGTACCATCAATTTCATATCGTACAATCTCTGCTGCTCTCGGAATGAAAAATAGTGGAACAATTTTATCATTTCCCCTAAAGTTATTGCAGCATTTATGTAGTATATATTTTTCTCCACCTTCAAAGACCTTTCCTTGACAAGAAGCAACTAAATTTTCATGTGCAATGCAATGGGGATAGGGAGGAGTATGTAGTTTGGGAGATATGGGAATCTCTTTATCTGGGCAATAATATATTTTCCCCCTTTTTAATCGTCCAAACTTACTGTAATATTTTACCTCTTCCTTACGCTTTTTGTCCTCTAAATGATGTGGCATTACATGTTCTAAAGTCACCTCATTAAAAGGAATTTTTCTCATGCAATAACAACAAAATCCTTGTTGTTCTTTGAGCAGTAAATACTTAAACGCTTTAATTCTTTTAAGTTCGTTGTAGTTTAAATTTACATATCTTTGAATATCATTGTTCCACTTATCTTTAATGAAAGCCTTGATAATTCGGTGTCCTTTCCTCTTATATTTGAATTTATTGATAAATTGCATATTCTTTATTAGTATTTGTCCTCTGCCAGTTGAGAGTTTATTTTAGAGATAATATTTATGTATTGTTCCTCCGAAACCATAGATTTAAGTTCTTCTTTCCTTTTTTCTACTAATTCCGGCTTACCTCTTCTTGAAAGCCTTAAGATGGCTTCTATTTCTTCTTTAACCTCATTGTCTGCATAAGGAGTTCCCATAAAATCATAAACAGCAGCAGAATAATCCACGCCATATAAATTAGGCAATGCATTTGGTGTATCTTCGTCTGCCTGCATTCTATAAATCATATTTCCCGTATCTTTGACTTTAAGATTGGAGAGTACCATTGGAGAATGTGTAGATACAATAAATTGAATACTTGGAAATGTTTTTTTCAGACGAGCTAACACTTCTTGTTCCAAAGAAGGATGTAAATGGAGGTCTATTTCATCAATTATGGCAATACCTTTTGGGTCTTCCTCGTTTGTTTTCCGTAAAATATATAATCTATAAGCCAAATCAAAAGCAATGGAGTATAGTCTTTTATATCCAGCAGGTAAATTATCAAAGATAACGTCCCGTTCATTTTTTAATCGCAGATATAATGATAGCGTCTTATCATCTACAACCGGAAAGAAATCTTTTATTTCAAAATCATCCTTTTCTTCTAACGCAGAATTGATAGGTTCAGAAAAAGTGCGCAATTTATTTTTTATATATTCTACTTCCTTAGAATTTAACGGGTCACTATCATTAAGGGAAATTTGTTTTAGCATGGAATTAATGAATCTATTTTGCCAGATAGATGTACATGATACTTCTGAATTCCATTTGTAATAAGCAAAATTCCTGATAATATATCCTTGTTCCTTAATAGCTTTTTTTGCAAAATCGCTGGTTCTTGTATCTATATGTGGAAATGAATCAGAATAGAAAACAAACAGTGGAAGTTGGTCGCTATTATGATATTCTGCCATAAGTGTACGATATGCTTGTTGATACTTGGAAACGAATAACGAAGCACCTGATGTAGAACGCTTATAGTATTCCCAATTCAAAGGTATATCATTAAATTCAGCTTCCATGTTGATTGTTAAATCAACTGCTGGTAAATCCGCATTTTGGGCTCGATAAAAATCTGTAGCTAATGTTGAAATGACTTTTAAATCGGGATTACCTGATATAAGTAAATCATCTCCCATTGTGCTATCATTGGAAAAAAAGACACTTAATCCATAACGAATGGCATTTAGTAGAGAAGTTTTTCCTGCGCCATTTTTACCAATAAAAACAGTAATTCCTGGTGTTAAATCAACCTCATAGTTTTTAAAGCAACGGAAATTTTCAATTGTTATTTTTTTAAGTATCATATTATTTTCTTTTTTTCTGTCTATGGATATAATATTCACAAAGTTAGTGATTTTCTAATATAAAACTTCATAATCTGATTATTGTTTGCAAATTTAGACTCTAAATTCCTTTTCTCCAAAACATTGTAACTACTATATACACAAGTTTACATGTGAATCTTATCCTTTCATCACTATAGTACGGGATATGCACATAACGTCAGGGTATCGGCAGAATTTTCTATATGGAAATTATAACTCTCTAAGCATCTTCTGTGAGTTTACCTTCATCCACCGGCTTATCTTCTTCCATAGGTTCATCCTTATCATCGGACAACATGCCACCCTCTATACGTTCATCTCCGTTACATTCCTTCGTTTTGCCTTTTTCTACATTCTCCCCGTCAAAATACCGACGAATAAACTCGTGCAAATCCTTTTCACGATAGTACGTTTTATGCAAGATCGTGTAATACTTCAGCCCGTTGTCTCTGTACCGTTGTAGTGTTCGTTTGCTGATGTTCAGCAACAGACAAACATCCTGATTATCGTACAGCCGTTCACCATTCAGGTAATTTTGCGGCTTCTTATTCTTCTTGTCCAGTGCGCCTACGACCTTTTCCACTTGTTCGAGCAACCGTTCCATATACGCCTCGAATGTTTCTTTATCCAATGGTATCATAAGCTCGCCTGTTTTAAATTTCCGATGATATAATAACTTTGGTTTGACGGGTCTTTCAGTATGATTTCCTTCTCCCGCATGAACTTGATATAACTTTTCGCTGTACGTTCCTTTACGTCCAGTATCGCTTGAATTTGTTCTGCCAAATCCACATAAGTAATAAAGTCCTGCCGTCCGAAAATATCCCGTGCCACTGCCACGAGTTCATCCTCTTTCCGCTTCTCCTTTTCCTCTTTCGGCTTTTCCCCCAGATACACGTGCATCCTGACATCTTTATCCCATGCAAACTGCATGATAGGCACATCCAACGGACTGCCGTCGCGCACTTTCAGCGCCTTCACCACCGACACCGACGGATCAGTATCTTTCTCTATCGAGAGGATAGCCGCCGCCTTTCGTTGCAACTCACTGCCCAAATGCCCCCGCAATTTCAGCCCCGAAGGAATAAAATGCAGGATAGTAACGATACAAGTATTGTAAATCCCCGCCAGCCGATACAATTCCTCCACCACGGCAATACTTTCCGTTTCATCATTCGCACCCTTTATCAAGTCCGCAATCCCGTCGATCACCACCATGTGAATCCCCCGGAACTGATAATGAAACTTATCCATGCTTTGGATAATCGCCTGCAAGCGTTCTTTCCGGCTCATTCCCGTCAGGCAATACGCTTTCAGGTATTCCGGCATTGTTTCCCGTCCGCAACGCTTTAAAAGGTTTGTAATGTTCTTGTACGTCTGCACCTCCGACTGTTCCGTATCATAGAACAGAATCGCCTTCCGCTTGCTGTTTTCACTGACCGACACCCCCAACGTGTCCATCGCCTTATCCTTGTTCTTTTCGGATTGTCCGATGGCACCGGCTATTAACGCCGTCACATAATTACTTTTACCGGTTCCCTCACCACCGGTAATACAGAGGATATTCCCTTGCGTGCCTAATGGCACATCATTCACCGACACAACCATTTGTGCCACAGGTGGCGGATTATTAAAATCCACCTCACAAGATTTTAGAGCAGACATAGTTTCGCTGTATATTGTATCCAGATAATCCAGAAATAGTTTAATCAAATCCTCCCGGCTATTTCCCAAACGGAAAAAGTCCGAAATATCCTTTTCCACCTTCGTTCCCGCCAATGGCAGCAACAATCGTTTCACCCCGTAGTTCTTCAACGCCAGTTCTTGTTTTGCCGAACTGTCCAGCCCCGCTTTGTCCACATCATAGAGCAGTACAATATGTTTGAACCGGAAAGAGAGCCTATGAATAATTCCCACGGGAATAGTCACCGTTTCCGAATTGAAGCAGATAGCATGGAACCCGTGAACCGTCAGGCTCATCACGTCCTTCTCACTACCCGTAATAAAGAGTAAATCCCCCTTAGCAGGCAACTGCTCCAACCCGAAGCAATAATTCTCCCCAAAATCCCCGGCATATAAAAAGCGCATCTCCGAGTGCGGGCGGTACACCTTCACATATTGCTTTGCAGTATATCCGAACACCGGTTCTTTATCCGTCGCCGCAATGCTGAACGGTTTCCCTTCGTTATTCTCGCTGCTGAACTTCTTCAGTGAAACCACCCGGAATAATCTCAGTACCTCTTGCGTGATGCCGCTTTTTCCCCAGAAGGCAAGTTCCGCAGCCGTAAAGCTCTTTTGCGCCAACGTATAAGGTCTTGCCTTTTTCACTTTGGATGGCGATGTTGCTGCCGTGACAGCAGGACTGATGGGAGTAATAGTCTTCGTTTCAATATAATTTCCCGATGATAATCCCAAATGCAGGTCACGATCGATTATTTTCATTATCTGAATGAAGTCTTTAGAATCTTTACAATCTAGTCCATTCAATTTTCCCACGAATGCGAAACAGTCGCCTGAATAGTCGTCATTACCAAAGTCCTTCATTTTATAAGTATCACTTCTTCGCTCATAATAGATGTTACAGGAAGCGTGCTTATCCTCATAAAGCGGATTAAGGAAATTACGTCCTACACGAAATGGGGTAGGGAGGTAGTGCTTGAATATAGCCATTCCTCTATCTGTCAATCGCAGAATATCATCTTTATTCATAGTTCCCATTGAATAAGAAGTTTCTACGGAACTCATCCAGCGTATGTGGATCACAAACGATTATTTTCTCATTTAGTCCTCTTTCTATTTCTGATAATTTGTATCTGCATCTTCCTCGTAACATGGAATAGCTGATTAGATTTTCTTTTCTTAATCGTTGCAGTGTCTTGGTACTTATACGTAGCAAGTTGGCAACTTCTTGATTATCCAACCATATCTCTTCCTCCTCGTTTGGTTTACTCTCTTTTTTGAATACATAGTCTGCAATCTTTTCTATTTTGCGGATTAGTTCTTTATAGGCAGTCGCCTCCATTGTTATTACGTCCATACACTTATCTTTTAAAGTTTGGCACAAAGTTCATCGAATTAAATCGGGGCATTTGCCAACTTGTTACCAACTTGGCATAACTTTTTTTACATGACGATTGGAAATGAGTGGGATGGAGTCGGGTGCAAGATAAAGTCCGGTGCAAGGTGCAAGCCTATTCATATATATAGGCTCGCACCTTGCATTGGAATATAAAAAATAGATAATTAATAATCAAACATTTGGAAGATGTTCATATTTTCCATACTTTTGAACCCGAAAGCTATGGTAGACGAATAGCGGACAAAAGTGGTCATTAGGACAAAAGTTTAGGTCGTTACAAATTCGTTACAGGAAGCAAAATAATGAAAGCTAATAAGCTGATATATACGGAAATAAAGAGAAGAGGTTCAGAACCCTCCCTCTCCGCTGGAAAGAATTACAAAACAAAGAAAATCCCCTGTAAATTAATACTTTACGGCGGATTTTTGTTTTTGGTGCATAGCAAAAATAAGCATATTTTTTCATTAGAAAGTTCGGGGTATTTATACCCTCATGCCCTCACTGTATGTATAATGGGTTTATTATGAATGACTTATATGATAATGGTAAAAAAAATGCTCTCACTTATACTCTCATGCCCTCACTACGTTTTGAAGTTGATTTTCACATAATATGCTTGCTGTCAGCCATATATTCTTTTTTATAGACAGTTCCTGCCTGGTATAAAGTAGGACGTTTTCAAGCCTTTTCCTCGTAAGAAATGCGCATGAAAGAGGAAACTTCCACGAAATGATAGCTTACGGATTCGCGGCAGCGGTAAAAAAGAACAAGACATTTTAAAAAAAGCTCTTGTTCTTTTAAAAAAAGGCGGTTATCTTTTTTAAAAAGCTCTTGATCTTTTTTTAAAACGCCCTTGTCTTTGATATGGAATTTTATTCTGGACTGAGGCATTTTACATATACATACGCATAAGCTCGTACGTACGTAGGTATAGCCTTGTATAGATGTATGTGCAAAAGCGTGTTTATACCCGTTCTCTTTGTATTTCTTTAAATGCTTTTCACTTATTCTTATTGAATTTGTGCATTGATTTCGTTTCTGAACTTTATAGGATTGGTGATAAAGTCAAATTTGTTGGTGACCCCGCCTGTAGTAACTACAATAGAACCAAAACCGAGCATACGTCCCATGAGGCTTTGATTAATCCGTATTCCTTCGCATTTGTTTAAAACCAATTCAAGGGCATCCCGGTTTAAAATACCGGATTTTAGAATGACTTTCTTGTTTGTGACAACATATTCAGCTCCCATCTTAAGAAGAATTCTTTTTATCAATTGGAATAATCCTGACAACAATAGAAATATGCTGACATAATAGAATAATCCGGTTTGTGCGGAAGAAAAGAAGGCGCTTAATAATAGTAGTATTACCGGATATGCAAATATATACCAGTGAATATCTGCTTTGTATTTAATTTCTTCACCAGCTTGTAGATTGTTTTGGATATAGCTCATCGTTTTTGTAAATTAATAAATTGCATAATTTTATTATCAAGAGACAAATATACAAATAATCAGAATGGTATGAAATAAATCTAGATTTATTTTAAGGCTGAAACTTAAAATAAAAACAATTCTTACTTGTTCTTATTCTTGTCAATCTCTCTCTTATTATCAAATATTTTATTCTTGTACTTGCTGTTTCAAGAATTTGTAATCCTTATAATTTTTTCCTCTCTTTATTCGGAAAGTTAGTTTATGCCATTCATCTTTTGTTAGGGGGATATCCACGTTCATGCAAAAATAGCAGGTTTCGTAGCCAATAAGAGGAGAAATCCATATTTTTCCTATACATTCTTTCTTGCCGGAGTTGGAATAATATAAAAGACAGCGTACTCTTCTTATTTGTATGCTGTCTTCATTGCATACTTTTACCTCTATACGTTTACCTTTTCCGATGTTGTAGAATTGGGGAGCAGACATTTTTATTTTGTTTAAAATACTATCTTTATCATTTACACTGACTACGACGAACTTCTCTATATTGTTTGGCGATTGGGAGAAAGTGCTTTTTGTGGCAAACAACAATATTAAAAGTAATGTTATAATTTTTTTCATGTGATTGGACTTGTTGGTTAAAGCAGTAGCAGATTATTAATTAAGAATTTATTCTTCCGATAATAAATACTTCATACTGCAAAGTAAATGTTTTTTGTTTTAAGGGTTATAATTGTTAAAATGCAAAAATAGCCTGCATCCGCTAATATGTCAAGGGCTGTTTTTCATAAAAAATGTTCAATTCTTTGGTATTTCTTTGGGGTTTTCTTGGTATGAAATTTCTGATAGATTATATGAAAAGTGATTTGGAGGCTATTGAAATTCTTTTAGAGTGGTGCATTAAGCGATGGGATGTTTTAAAAGTCTGGTTGGCATTTTAATGCTTTATCTTTGTAATTTGAACAAAAAGTAATAAATAAAAGAGGTATATGGACATTCTTGTATGGAGTGGTCTTGGAAACTCCGATTATTTGGAAAAATGATGTCGTTTTCCAATATATATTTGTACTTTTGGCTGAAAAGAAAAAAAGGTATATCCCGTGTTTATATCGGGTGTGTTTATATGTATTTTAAATGGACTACGGTTTTATGACAAACATTATAGATAATATGCTCTCTTTGTGTCCGGTTTCTGAAGATACGATACAAGAACTGAAAAAATGTATGATTTTATGTCGTTTCCCTAAGAAATATCAGTTAATAAAGGAGAATACATTTTGTAAATCAGCTTATTTCATAGAAAAAGGAATGACACGTTCTTTCTGGCTTGTAAATGGAGAAGAAATAACAACCTCCTTTTCATGGGAAGGAGGTATTGTTTTCAGTATGGACGAGTTGTACTATAATAAGCCGAGCGAGGAATTTGTGGAAACGCTTGAAGATGTAGTTGTTTACAAAATATCATTAGCTGATTTAACCAGACTGTTTCAGACTAATATTGAATTGGCTAATTGGGGGAGGATTATTCATCAAAATGAGTACAGGCGTTTGCATCGTTCTCACAAAGAACGGCTGACTTTGCCAGCAAAGGAAAGATATGAGGAGTTTAAACAACAGTTTCCTCAGATATGCCAACGGGTGAAGTTAAGGTATATTGCATCTTATTTGGGTATAACACTTCCCACACTTAGTCGTCTCCGAGCTAAGAAATAATTTATGTATTGCTGATTTTTTGTCATAGGACAAATTTAAAAGCCTTTAAGTTGTGTAACTTTGCAGCATTATTAGTAACAGTTAAAAAGAATCAATTATTAAATCTATTAATTTATTATGGAAAAAATCTCTTCTGCAGCATTTACTGATACAAAGCCTCATTATGATCTTCTTGATGGATTGAGAGGAGTTGCTGCTCTTATGGTAATATGGTATCATGTATTTGAAGGTTTTGCTTTTGCTAGTGCCGGCAATATCGAAACTCTCAACCACGGATATCTTGCTGTGGATTTCTTTTTTATTCTTTCGGGTTTTGTTATCGGTTATGCGTATGATGACCGTTGGGGGAAGAATTTCACTATGAAAGACTTTTTCAAACGCCGTTTGATCCGTCTTCATCCGATGGTAATTATGGGTGCTGTTTTGGGAGCTATTACGTTCTGTATTCAGGGTTGTGTGCAATGGGATGGAACGCATGTCGCTATTTCCATGATTATGTTGTCTTTACTTTGTACAATATTCTTTATTCCTGCCATGCCGGGTGTGGGATATGAAGTTCGTGGTAATGGTGAGATGTTTCCGTTGAACGGACCTTGCTGGTCCCTGTTTTTTGAGTATATAGGTAATATTCTTTATGCGTTGTTCATTCGTCGGTTATCTAATAAAGCATTGGCTGTGCTGGTTGTGATGCTGGGTATGGCATTAGCGTCATTCGCTGTTTTCAATGTGTCTGGTTATGGGAATATGGGAGTGGGATGGACACTCGACGGAGTGAATTTCTTAGGTGGAACTTTGCGTATGCTTTTCCCATTTTCATTGGGTATGTTGATGTCGCGTAACTTCAAGCCTATGAAGGTGAATGGGGCGTTTTGGATATGTACTATTATACTGATTGCGCTGTTCTCGGTTCCTTATCTGGAAGGATTGGAGCCGATTTGCATGAATGGTATTTATGAAGCTTTTTGTGTAATTGTGGTTTTTCCTTTTCTTGTGTGGCTGGGGGCGTCGGGTACTACTACGGATAAGCAGTCTACAAAGATATGCAAGTTCTTGGGAGATATATCCTATCCGGTTTATGTAGTACATTATCCGTTGATGTATTTGTTCTACGCATGGTTGATTGAGAATAAACTTTATACATTGGGAGAAACTTGGTATGTAGCTGTGGGTGTTTTTGTTTTGAGTGTCATTTTGGCTTGCCTGTGTCTGAAACTGTATGATGAGCCTGTGAGAAAATGGCTGACTAAGAAGTTTCTTGCTCCCAAATAAAAATACTGTATTTCTTGATTGATGTTCATTAAAAGGGCGGATACTATATAAGAAAATATTACAGCTTTGAATAACAGACAATTAGATGAATGGCATCCGATCAGTAAATTCGGATGCCTGCATTGGATTATATCAACTGGGCTTTGGGGTTGATTTCCTTTTCTGGCAATAGTTATATATGCTGATGAGAGCATTCCGAACATAGACCTTTCAGGACATAATTGATACTTTGTACGGTGAATCCGGGAGGTAGTGTCACGATGGGCACGTGGATACTTTTCATACAAAACGTGCGGTGACAGTTCTCACAGTAGAAGTGAGTGTGGAGGTCGTCTACCTCACAATTGCAATCATTGCTGCAAACTGCATATTTTAACGATCCTGTACCGTCATCAATGCCATGAATCAGATGATGGGCTAAAAAAAGGGTTATGGTGCGGTAGATGGTTGATTTGTCTACCGTATCCAATTCGTTTTCCAAATCCAACAGTGAAAATGCTTCTTTGTGCTGCATCATGGTTTTTAGAATAAGCAGACGTATGGCTGTCGGTTTGATTTCCCGCTGTTCCAGTTTTTTTAAATAGATTGTTTCATTCATAGGTCAAATCATTTTATTCTTTCCATTTCTGTATTCTCATTGCATTAAAAATGGCGAGTAAAGCTACGCCTACATCTGCAAATATGGCTTCCCACATAGTGGCCATTCCGCCGGCTCCCAATAGCAATACTAACAATTTCACTCCGAATGCCATTGATATATTTTGCCATACGATGCGATGGGTCTGTTTCCCTATTTTTATAGCTTCCGCCACTTTACTGGGTTGGTCTGTTTGTATCACTACATCCGCAGTTTCTATAGCAGCGTCACATCCTAGGCCACCCATGGCAATCCCAACATCGCTGAGTGCCAGTACGGGAGTATCATTGATACCGTCTCCTACAAAAGCTACACGATTTTCAGAATTTGCTTTTAATTGTTCTAAATGTGCTACCTTACCTTCGGGTAGTAAATCGCCGAAAGCCTGTGTGACACCTATCTTTTCGGCTAAATTAGAAACAATTGTCTGTTTGTCTCCCGATAATATTTGAATATTATTAATATTTAAGTCTTTCAGTTCGCGGATGGCTTGTACAGCATCTGGTTTTGGTGTATCCGCCAATGAAAGATATCCCAAATATTTGTTTTCCATTGCACATAACACGATTGTTTCTGTCATGTCGCTGATTTCATAGGGAAAAGAGATGCCGTATTTTGATAATAACCGTGTATTTCCTACATATACTTCTTTACCGTTTGTTACGGCTTTTATTCCATATCCGGCAAATTCGGTTATTTTCAGTGACGAGTTAAGGGATATACTTTGTTCTTCTGCATATTTGACAATGGCTTTTGCGATAGGATGATTGCTGAAACTCTCTATAGAGGCGATAAGTTGAAGCAGTTCTTTTTGCGAAACACCTTCGGCTGCCGATATTGCCTGGACACTGAATACACCTTGGGTGAGTGTTCCGGTTTTATCGAATACTACGGTGTTTATTTGGGTTATGGCATCTAGATAATTACCCCCTTTGAAAAGAATCCCTTTGTGAGATGCGGCACCAATACCTCCAAAGTATCCTAATGGAATGCTGACCACTAATGCGCAAGGACATGATATGACTAGGAATACTAAAGCCCGATAGAACCAATCATCAAAAACAAAAATGAATTCAGGTTTTATCAGAGAGTATAAATAGGGGAGTATGACAACTAGTATCGCCAGTCCTGTCACTATCGGTGTATAAATTCGTGCAAAACGGCGGATAAATAATTCGGCAGGGGCTTTTCTTTCTGCTGCATCTTGTACTAAAGTGAGGATACGTGCTAACGTACTTTGATCATACGGTTTGTTTACTTTGATCCGTACCACTTTATCTGAAGCGATCATTCCTGCTAAAACTTCTTCTTGTTTATATAGAGTCCGGGGAACACTTTCTCCGGTTAGGGCGGCCGTATTAAATGAAGCGGAATCTTCCAGCAAAAATCCGTCTAGAGGTACTTTTTCTCCAACTTTTACTTCAATGGTTTCTCCTGGCTGTACTTTTTCCGGTACTGTTATTTTATATGTGTTGTTATATATTACAGTGGCTGTTTCGGGACGTACATCCAATAATGCTTTGATGTCGCTGCGTGCTTTGTGTACAGCTTTGTGTTGGAACCATTCACCTATGAGATAGAACAGAATAACGGCAATACCTTCCCAGTATTCTCCTAGATAGAATGCTCCTGATACAGCTATTCCCATTAAAGTGAATTCATTGAAAACTGATTCTAATTTTATTTTTTTCATTGTTTCTTTTTATTTATGACAACAAAGATAGCGGAAAGAAGATGCAACTAAATTGCAAATTATATTGTACCTTTACATCGGGTAATTTTTTATATACATGAAAAAACGATATTGGGCTTTTTTGATAGGAAGCTGGTGTTTGTCTGTAGGAATGCAGGCAGCTAAGGTGGATACTTTGTCGGTACATAGCGATGCAATGAATAAAGAGGTTCAGGTAATTACCATCTGTCCGGATAAAGCCATGGCAGGTGAAAAATGTCCCGTACTTTATCTGCTTCACGGATATGGGGGCAATGCGGGAACATGGCTCGGGATAAAACCGGAATTACCTCGGATAGCTGATAAGGAAGGAATCATTTTTGTTTGTCCGGACGGGAAGAACAGTTGGTATTGGGACAGCCCTTTGAACAAGGAGTACCGTTATGAAACATTCGTGTCAAAAGAATTGGTGAACTATATTGATAAGAATTTTACTACGAAAGCGGAGAGAGGGGGACGTGCTGTCACCGGGTTAAGTATGGGTGGTCATGGAAGTTTATGGTTATCCATCCGTCATAAAGATGTCTTTGGAGGAGGAGGTAGTATGAGTGGAGGTTTAGATATCCGTCCGTTTCCCAATAATTGGGAGATGAAGAAGCAATTAGGTGAAGAAGCGAGCAACAAGCAGAGATGGGACGAACATACGGTAATTAATCAGTTGGATAAGATAAAGAATGGTGATTTGGCTGTTATAATAGATTGCGGTTGTGATGATTTTTTTCTGGAAGTGAATAAGGCTGTACACGAAAAACTGTTGAAGAAGAAAATAAATCATGACTTTATCATCCGTCCGGGTGGGCATACAGGCAGGTATTGGAATAATGCCATAGACTATCAAATACTATTTTTCAGTAAGTTCTTTAATAAATCGAAATAATAAAATGGATAAGATTGTTTTTATCACAGGAGCTTCCAGCGGTATCGGTGCCGGATGCGCTCGCAAGTTTGCTTCACAGGGAGCAAGTTTGATTTTAAATGCCCGTAACGTAAATAAACTGAGTGCATTGAAAGAAGAATTAGAAAAGCAATATGGTGCGAAAATATATTTGCTTCCTTTTGACGTGCGCGACCGTAAAGCGGCAACGTCTGCTTTGGAATCATTGCCCAAGGAATGGCAATCCATTGATATATTGGTGAATAATGCTGGGTTGGTTATCGGTACGGATAAAGAACAGGAAGGCAGTCTGGATGAGTGGGATATTGTCATAGATACTAATATTAAGGCTTTGCTGGCAATGACACGCCTGATCGTACCGGGAATGGTGGAACGTAAACGAGGACATATTATTAATATTGGTTCTATTGCCGGAGATGCTGCTTATCCGGGAGGTAGTGTGTATTGTGCTACAAAGGCTGCTGTGAAAGCTTTATCGGATGGACTGCGTATAGATTTAGTTGATACTCCATTGAGAGTGACTAATATCAAACCGGGGCTGGTGGAAACAAATTTTTCAGTTGTTCGTTTCCGGGGAGATAAGGAAAAGGCGGATAATGTATATAAAGGCATTCGTCCATTGACGGGAGATGATATTGCGGAAACGGTTTATTTTGCAGCTTCCGTACCGGAATATATGCAGATTGCAGAAATGTTGGTTATGCCTACTAATCAAGCTACAGGGACAATTGTTTCACGTAAATAAAAGAGGTGGACAGAGATATAAATAAAGGCGGCCCTTTAATAAAAGCCGCCTTTATTCTTACTTTCTCATTTTACCTTCTTACCTTAAAAAAACAATTATAATTCAATAATCAATGATTGACGTGCACCGACTGTCATATTTTTGGTAAGGTCAATTTTTTTGCCACTGATAAGTTCTTTACCGCTTTTTGAATCATTTGTCATTATGCGGTAGTGGTCATTTGCCACCACTTGTTCGGCATCGGTGCTGTTTAGGACAATGAGTTCAGTTTTCCCAGAATTAGTACGTGCGTACATATATATTCCGTGTTGGGGAATATGGTACTTAACTGTTTTCTTTTCCATCTTCGTTTAATTTAGTTTGGTTTTACGGCGGCAAATTTATATGTTTTTCAGCATATCTTATATAACTAATCGTTCAAAAATCATAATAAATCATTCATTTCTTAATCTATATCAATAAAAAATCCTCTTCCACATATTAGTTGAAGAGGATTTTATTTATTGTTGTTCAATGAATTACATCAAGAACCCAAGTAAAATCCCGGCAGCTACGGCAGAACCGATTACACCGGCTACGTTGGGACCCATGGCATGCATCAGCAAGTAGTTGGTAGGATCATATTCCAGACCGATAACCTGAGAGATACGTGCCGAGTCAGGAACAGCAGATACACCGGCATTACCGATAAGCGGATTGATTTTGTTATCCTTACCTAATACCAAGTTGAATATCTTTACGAAGATAACTCCCGAAGCGGTAGCAATGATGAATGACAATGCACCCAGCGCGAAAATCAAAATCGAATCAATGGTAAGGAATTCTGAAGCTTGCGTGGAAGCACCTACTGTCAATCCTAATAAGATGGTAATGGTATCAATCAGCGGACCGCGGGCAGTTTCTGCCAAGCGACGGGTTACACCGCTTTCTTTCAATAAGTTACCAAAGAAAAGCATACCCAATAGAGGCAGACCCGACGGAACCAGAAAACAAGTAAGCAACAAACCAATGATAGGGAACATTACTTTTTCTGTATGAGAAACGACGCGTGGTGGTTTCATACGGATCAAACGTTCGTGCTTGGTAGTGAGCAGACGCATGATAGGCGGCTGGATAACCGGTACCAATGCCATGTATGAATAGGCAGATACCGCAATAGCTCCCATCAGGTTAGGCGCCAGTTTGGATGAAAGGAAGATTGCTGTCGGACCGTCCGCACCACCGATGATGCCGATAGCACCAGCCTGCATCGGATCAAAGCCCATTGCCAATGCAATCATGTATGCACCGAAAATACCAAACTGTGCGGCAGCACCAATCAACATCAGTTTAGGATTTGAAATCAATGCCGAGAAATCCGTCATTGCACCGATACCTAAAAAGATAAGTGGTGGATACCATCCGGAGGTAACTCCTTGATATAAAATATTAAGAACAGAACCTTCCTCATAGATGCCGACTTTCAGTCCGGCTTCCATGTTGAAAGGAATATTACCGATCAAGATACCGAAACCGATAGGAATGAGCAACATCGGCTCAAATTCCTTGGCCACGGCAAGGTATATGAAGAATAAACCTATCAGGATCATTACGATATGACCAACAGTAGCATTGGCAAAACCCGTATATGTCCAAAAGTCAGCTAGGTTATTCCCTAAAAAGTTGATAAATTCTCCCATATTATTCAATAATTACAAGGTCAGTACCTTCGAGAACGGATTCTCCTTTACTTACATTGATTGCGGTGATCTTGCCGTCTTTGTCTGCATTGATGTTATTTTCCATCTTCATAGCTTCAAGGATAATGATGGTTTGCCCCTTTTTTACGGTATCACCCACATTTACCTTGATATCAAGGATTACCCCCGGCAACGGAGATTTAACGCCCGATTTACCTGTAGAAGTTGCAGCAGGCTTTACTACTGTAGCTGGTGCCGGAGCAGGGCTGGTTGATACAGGACGAACTACCGGTTTCACTACAGCTTTCGGAGCTTTTTCCATTTCCACTTTGTAAGGAGTACCGTTCACTTCAACATGAGCGATATTGTCTTCTATATCTCCAATGGCAACTTTGTATACGTTACCGTTGATCTTATATTTATATTCTTTCATCATTTTATCTTTTTATTGGTGACTTACTTTTTGTGGGGAGTTTCACGCAAGGTATAAATCTTGGAACTCCACGGTGAATAACTACGTTTTACACGGGTAATGGTAAGAACGGTTTCTTCCACGTCATGTACATCGCTTTGCATTTCATGCATGGCCATGGCGATAGCGGCGAATACTTCGCCCGGAGCTTCACCCAATTTCTTTTCTTTGGCTTCTTGCTTGTCGGTAATACCTTTTACCTTCATGGCATTGCGCTTGCTCAGGTTTACAGAAATCTTACCTACACATTTGAAGAGAATGAAAAGTAAAAGAAGACCGCAGAATACAACGCTCATAGCAGAGATGGCCATACCGATACCACTACCGTCGTGTTCTTCGAATTTTTCCATCTTTGCATGACTGTTGATAGTCTTGTTATTGGTGCTCGGAGTCACATATTTGTCTGCGCTGGAACCTTTCACCTCCCATTCATTTGCTGCGTCGCTGACACGTGCGTATGATTGGTTTGCTTGCAATGTGCCTGCCGGAACAATAATCTGATCCAATAATTTTTTGCCTGAATCATACAATCCAATCCAATTGTCGGTTGCGGCATTCAGTGTGAAATTAGTGTGGAAAGTACCGCGGTTGGGTTCGCCGTCTGCCCAGAATAAAGCGTGCTGGCGAGGTTTGACCAAAGTCAATACATCACCTTTAGGGATAAAATAAGTAGCAGTATCTCCAGGCTGGCTGCTCACCTTCAGTAAACAACCGGCAAGGTCTGCGCTACCAAATGATCTGTTGAATATTTCAATCCATGCGCTGTGTACTCCGTAGTCATCCTGGAAATTGCTCTCATTTTCAATCAGCACTTCATTCAGTACCAGCTTGGTGTTCGATTTCTGTTCTCCACAAGAACATAACCCCACCATCAGCAGCAAAGAAAGGAATATTCCTATATTTAATTTCTTCATGTTCAATTCTCAATTTTTAATTTTTAATTAAAGAGGAATATTACCATGCTTCTTAGCCGGATTGGTTAATTTCTTAGTCTGCAACTGTTGCAATGCACGGATGATGCGGAAACGGGTATTACGCGGTTCAATCACATCATCAATGTAACCATATTTGGCAGCATTGTAAGGATTGGCGAACAGCTTGGTGTATTCAGCTTCTTTTTCGGCTAGGAATGCGGCAGGATTTTCCTGTTCTTTGGCTTCGCGTGCGTATAATACTTCTACTGCACCTGCACCACCCATAACGGCGATTTCGGCAGTAGGCCATGCATAATTCATATCACCGCGAAGTTGTTTACAGCTCATTACAATGTGAGATCCGCCGTATGATTTACGCAGGGTAATTGTCACTTTGGGTACAGTCGCTTCGCCGTAAGCATACAGCAATTTGGCACCGTGGAGGATTACACCGTTGTATTCTTGTCCTGTACCCGGAAGGAATCCCGGAACATCTACCAATGAAACAAGAGGTATATTGAAAGCGTCGCAGAAACGTACAAAACGAGCACCTTTGCGTGACGCATTGCTGTCAAGCACACCCGCCAGGTATTTGGGCTGGTTGGCAACAATACCTACAGACTGGCCGTTGAAACGTGCGAAACCAATGATGATATTTTTAGCGTAGTGAGGTTGGACTTCCAAAAACTCACCATTATCTACGATGGCACTGATCACCTCATACATATCGTATGGTTTGTTGGGGCTGTCGGGGATAATTTCGTTCAAAGAGTCTTCCAGACGGTCGATAGGATCGGTACAGTCTACATAGGGAGCTTCTTCCAGATTGTTCTGAGGAATATAGCTTAACAATTTGCGGATCATGGCTAACCCTTCTTCTTCCGTCTTGGCAGTAAAATGAGTAACACCGGATTTGGTTGAATGAACGCTTGCACCACCTAAGTTTTCCTGGCTTACATCTTCACCTGTAACAGTCTTTACCACTTTCGGTCCGGTAAGGAACATATATGATGTGCCTTCCATCATCAAGGTGAAGTCTGTCAGCGCAGGAGAGTAAACAGCTCCGCCTGCACAAGGACCGAAAATACCTGAGATCTGCGGAATAACACCTGAAGCAAGAATATTGCGTTGGAAAATTTCAGCATAACCAGCCAATGCATTGATACCTTCTTGAATACGTGCGCCACCTGAGTCGTTGATACCGATACAGGGAGCACCCATTTTCATGGCTTGATCCATTACTTTGCATATTTTCAGAGACATTGTTTCTGAAAGAGAACCGGCAGAAACTGTGAAATCCTGTGCAAAGATGTAAACTAAACGTCCTTCTATGGTACCACAACCTGTTACTACACCGTCGCCCGGATAATGTTTTTTCTCCATGCCGAAATTGGTGCATCTGTGTTCCACAAACATATCCATTTCTTCGAAACTGCCCTCATCCAGCAGCATGGCTATGCGTTCGCGGGCTGTATATTTTCCTTTATCATGCTGTTTTGCAATTGCTTTATCACCTCCACCCATGCGTGCTGTAGCCCGGCGTTCGATAAGCTCTTTTATTTTTTCAAGTTGATTGCTCATTTTACTTATGATTTTACAATTTACGATTAAAAAATAATTCTATTTACGCTTGAACCAGACTAAATATACTGACTTCAATCGTGAATAGTCAGATCTCGTGTTTTATGGTTTTTCGCAAAGCTCGGTCAGGACGCCCAAAGTTGATTTGGGATGTAAAAAAGCAATTTGCAAACCTTCGGCACCTTTACGCGGAGCTTTGTCAATGAGACGGATGCCGGTGGTTTCAGCTTCGGCTAACGCATTTGCCACACCATCTTCCACTGCAAAAGCCAAATGATGCATACCACCGTTGCCATTATTTTTTTCAATGAACTTTGCGATAGTGCTTTCGGGGCTTGTAGGTTCCAGCAGTTCTATTTTAACATCACCTACTTTCAGAAAAGCGGTTTTAACTTTCTGATCCTCTACTGTTTCGATATTGTAGCATTTCAGACCTAATACGTTTTCATAATACGGCAGGGCCTCTTCAATGCTCTTTACGGCAATGCCCAGGTGTTCAATGTGTGAGATTTTCATGATCTTATAATTTTAATAGTTTGGTTTTATACTCAAGTTTTCAGATAAAACTGCACAAAGAAAGTAATTTCGAGTTAAATAAAGAAATATTTCTTCAATTTTATTTCTTATTTGCAAGATGCTTCACAACACTTTAGACAAAAAGACAAAAATGAGTTAAATATAGAATTTGCACAAGAGTTTGTTCAGCCACTTCCAACTGAAGCGGAACCAGCGGCGTGTACTGCTCTGCTTGCCGCCAAAGCGGAGTACAAAGTCCCTGTAACCGTGCTTTTTGAACGGTAATCCTGCATCCATGAATTCCAAATGTGCATATCCTTTTTCGTAAGCATAGGTAATAGGTGCCCATACGGCCAGAATACCGGGGTAAAGAAAAGCATAGGTTTTCCGCATGCCTCCTGAGAACCACAGGTAGGCACTTTCTTTTGAGAAAAGGCAGATAGAACCACCGATGATTTTGCCTTTATATTTCACAAGAAACACTTTGGCTAATTCTTTTTCCGGGTTCTGCCATGCTAATAACCGGAAAAAGCCGATGTCCGGGAAATGTTTTCTTATCTGTGAGGAATAGGCTTTTTTCAACATTCGTGAGAAATCTTGTATATCTTTCTCATTGTCGGCTATTTCCATGATGGCACCATTTCTCAGAGCTTTGTTTATTTGTCTTCTGCGAGACATGCTCAGCCGTTCGTAAGGAGCTTTACTGTGCAGTGAATTACGTACTCTTAGCCAATTAATGGCGAAATAGTTGTTCTTTCTGAAGGCTTTGTATCCGAATAGCGGATTTTCCAAGTTGCGGAACTCGATGAGGAACGATTTGCATAATACTTCGTTGGTGAGATGTTCCAATATTTCCCCGAACAGGTCTTCCTTATTCTGTTCTTCATCAAAATACTCGCCTGTGCCATAAATTTCGCATCGTTTGATGATTGCAGGGGGGAACAGGCGCACACTTTTCCGGATGACTGCCAGCAGTTTGCCTACAGGACGGTTTCCTATATAGGCTACGATAAGCAAAGGTTCGTATCCCCGGGTCATTTCAAAGACATGAAACAGCTCGGTAGAATGGAAAATGTTTGTTCCCGGCAGAGGGGGAATGGCATTTCCTTTGCGATATGTACTTAATCTGACAGGCATCTCTAATTGCAAATTTATTGTTTTTTGTTTATCAATCCACATTCTAGTTGTATATTTGTGCAGAAAAATAAATTAACAGGGTATATTATGGAACAATTTAGTGACTTAATAAAGAACAGACGCAGCATGCGTAAGTTCACGGATCAAGAGTTGACACAGGAAGAGGTAGTTGCTTTGTTGAAGGCTGCTTTGATGGCTCCGTCTTCTAAACGTAGCAATTGCTGGCAGTTTATTGTGGTAGATGATAAGGATATGTTGGAAAAACTTTCCCATTGTAAGGAGATGGGGGCGGCTTTCCTAGCGGATGCTGCTATGGCTGTAGTTGTGATGGCTGATCCGTTGGCTAGTGATGTCTGGATTGAAGATGCGTCAATTGCTTCCATAATGATCCAGTTGCAGGCAGAAGATTTGGGGTTGGGAAGTTGTTGGATACAGGTGCGTGAACGTTTTACCGCTACCGGGATGCCCTCGGGTGAATACGTGCATACGTTGCTTGATATTCCGTTGCAGTTGCAGGTGGTTTCCATTATAGCGGTAGGGCATAAGGGTATGGAACGCAAGCCTTTTAATGAGGAGCATTTACAATGGGAGAAAATTCACATTAATAAATATGGAGGCAAGTAAACGTGGCTGCTGTCAATCATAAGGATACGTATAAAGCTTCTGCGGTGTTTCTCATTGTGATGGGGATGCTTTATCTGATCGATAAGTTTATAGGATTTGCTTCACACGGGTTGCCATGGGTTATGCAGAAAGACAATCTGTTACTGTATGCAGCTGTTATTTTCCTTTGGTTCAAGGCTGATAAGTCAGTAGGAATTGTATTGGCGGGTATATGGCTGATATTGAATATCGGTTTGGTGATAGCTTTGTTGGGACAGATGTCTGCTTATTTGTTGCCGGCGGCTTTGTTGCTGGTGGGAGTTATTTTATATTTAGTTTCGACCCGATGATGAAAATAGTTCTGATAGGAGCCGGCAATGTGGCAACCCATCTGGGAATTGCTTTACAAAAGGTGGGGTGTCTTATCTTGCAGGTATACAGCCGTACAGAGGAATCTGCTTCTGCATTGGCTGCCAGACTTTCAGTAGACTACACAATTGTGCCAGACGAGATACGTCGGGATGCCGATTTGTATATTGTAGCGCTGAAAGATGCAGTTTTGCGACAATTGGCTCCTGTATTGGTGAAAGGAAGGGAGCAGGCCTTGTTTGTACATACGGCGGGTAGTATGTCTATGGATTTATGGAAGGGATTGGTAAAACGCTATGGGGTACTTTATCCTATGCAGACTTTTAGCAAGCAGCGTGAAGTGGATTTCAATACTGTACCTTTTTTTATAGAAGCATCTGCTCCGGCAGAAGTGGAATTGCTGCGTATGGTGGCAGTTCGTCTCAGTCCTAAAGTGTATGAAGTGACTTCCGGGCAACGTAGGTATTTGCATCTGGCGGCAGTCTTTGCTTGTAATTTTGCAAACCATATGTATGCATTAAGTTCACATATACTGGAAAAGCAGGGGATTCCTTTTGAAGTGATGCTTCCGCTGATAGACGAAACTGCCGGCAAAGTACATGAACTTTCTCCCACACAGGCGCAGACAGGTCCGGCTGTACGCTACGATGAAAACGTAATAAGCAAACATTTGGAGATGTTGGCGGATGAGGAGTCTTTGCAGGAATTGTACGAAAAGATAAGTAAAAGTATTCATAATTTCCCTTTGTCTGTCATTCAGGCAAATAAAGAGGGAAAGAACTCATAAGTGGTATGATAAACTATGATTTAAAGAAAATAAAGGCATTGGTATTTGATGTAGATGGGGTATTGAGTGCGGAAACTATTTATTTGCACCCCAATGGTGAACCCATGCGTACGGTTAATATCAAGGATGGGTATGCATTGCAGTTGGCTGTGAAATGCGGGCTGCATGTTGCCATCATTACCGGTGGAAATACCGAGGCGGTGCGTAAGCGTTATGAGGGGCTGGGTATCAAAGATGTCTATCTGGCTGCTGCGGTGAAGACCCGGGAGTATGCCCATTTGAAGGAAAAATATGGATTGCAGGATGAGGAGATACTCTATATGGGCGATGATATTCCCGATTATGAAGTGATGCGTTTGTGTGGGCTGCCTTGTTGTCCTGCTGATGCGGCACCTGAGATAAAGGAAACAGCTGTTTATATTTCTCATCGTAACGGGGGATATGGATGTGGCCGTGACGTGGTGGAACAGGTCTTGAAGGCTCAAGGAAAATGGATGGCTCATGAAAAGGCCTTCGGGTGGTAATGAAATAAAGAAAAGTTATGTTGGAAAATTTAGAAAAATATAAAATAATCCTTGCTTCCAATTCTCCGCGCCGCAAAGAATTGTTATCCGGCTTAGGTATAAAATATGAAGTAAAAACACTACCCGGCATAGAGGAAACCTATCCGGATACATTGAAAGCAGAGGAAATCCCTTTGTATATAGCTTGCGAGAAGGCGGCTGCTTACCGGAATACCATGCATCCGGACGAATTGATTATTACTGCCGATACCATTGTATGGTTGGATGGTGTAGTCATGGGCAAGCCTCATAACGAGGATGATGCACGGCAAATGTTGTGGAAGCTTTCCGGCAAGACCCATCAGGTGATAACCGGAGTTTGTCTGACTACCGTCGGGGCTCAGCGAAGTTTTTCAGCTGTGACAGAAGTAACGTTTGCAGAATTGTCCGATGAGGAGATCGATTATTATATCCGGGTTTACAAGCCGATGGATAAGGCTGGTTCTTATGGTATACAAGAGTGGATAGGCTTCATTGGTGTCTGTGGAATTTCGGGTAGTTACTTCAATGTGATGGGACTCCCTGTGCAGTGCCTGTACACAGAACTGAAAAAACTATAAGTCTGTATGTGAACAGTAAGGGACGTGTTTTTGTTATTTATATGAACTATAAATAAAAAATAATTATGGCTTATAAAATAGCTTTTTACGACACGAAACCCTACGACGAACACTCGTTTACGGAGGCTAAT
>ERZ780214.58-NODE-58-length-56242-cov-3.35088_pt1 | contig 56242 bp, 54 predicted proteins | sample MGYA00510976_ERZ780214 | MGnify/ENA primary metagenome ERZ780214 (study PRJEB29588, sample SAMEA2154920) | human gut metagenome | biome: human gut; feature: human-associated habitat; material: faeces | place: Denmark | collected 2008/2010 ... | reverse complement strand
CGTTTTGCTCCGCAAATCCGGCCGTTTAGCTTCGCAATATGCATTATGTGTTTTTATGAATCCATTATAAGACAGTGTGGCTCAATCGTACCGGAATGATGGCTCACTATAAAACGGAAGTGTGGCTCAATCACCCCAAGATTATTCAAACAACTGGCTTAATGGCATTGCCTCTTGTTCCATCATATATCCATTTATTCACTACTCCGTTTTTTGGAAAATAAATTACGTTTCTCAACCATAATCATTGGTTCACCATAATAATCAATTCTAACTATATCACTTTCTTTAATTCTTATTTCTTCATCATATCCATTTACATATCTGTTTACAATTATCCATTCTCCATGCTTCCTTATACTTCCAGCCTCGGCAAATTGAGCACTTTCACTCCCCTTTACATAAATATCCGCATATCTATTGTCCAAAATGAAAGCCACATCACAATAATTGAGCAAACAGATTATCCAAACAATTAACAATATAATAAATATCACCTCTACTATCCAAGAGTATTTTCCAGAAAAGTCTGTCAACATAGAAATTGCAAATATTAAGTAAAGTGTAATTGCAAGTTTCTTCTTTAGCTTACCATCCTGCCAAAACTCAATTTTACCATTTTGACTTTTGCAATTTTTAAAAGTGATTATAGCATTAATTCCTAAATACCAAATTCCACAAATAATATATGAAAAAATCATACCTTTCCAGTAACAAAACATTTTTCTAGCCACAAGTGTAATCAACAAATTTATCGCCATCATTTTATAAGTTTTTAATATAATATCTGGAAAAGTTGGTATTTTTCTGCATTTCAGCATCCAATACCCCAATTCTTTATTCTTTTCTTTAAGGTCACGCTCGTTTTTTACCCATCCAAGTAGAACTATAACTATAGGTATTACCACATAATACATTATCTCACTGTCAAATATCTTTAATAAACTTTCTTTCATCTCTCTAAATTTCTCTTTTCATATACTTATTTGTAAAACCTAAACAAGTAAATCATAGGTAAAAACTTAATCACAAAACATTCAAAAGCCCTATTTTACTACGTTTCAGCCATTTTATTATAGACTGCCGTGGCAGATGAAAAGTATTTTTTCATTCTATATAAAACTCTCCAAGCGCTTGAGTTCACTGTATTTTCGGTCCTTACAATAATTCTGAAATATTTCTGTGATAGTGTTTTGTTCACATTTTCAGTATAATTTGGAATAACTTAATTTTATTATGTCAAGCATCCCTCTATAGATATGTAATGGCATCACCCTTGATGTGATGGGATCAAAATCCCCTTTTTCTCCCAAGACAAAATGGAATATGTTTATATATTATTCTTGTCGGATACACAATAAGCAAAATAGTAATCATAGATAAACTTAAAGAAAACAGTACATTTCTCCGTAAATATCCTGTATCTATACAAAACATCTTCGATATTATGCCTATCAACGCACGATACAAGGGTCCATGCATCACCAAAATTCCTAATGTTATAGTCCCTAATTTGCTCATAATGCCAGCTATATACCGAGTATGTACTTCCAAATCAGCAGCTATAATAATCGTTGCAACACTTCCGATAACACCTAAAATATAATAAAATATTCCCATCGAATATCCGCGTAGACATGCGATAGTCAGGAAAGAAAACAGCAATAACCACATCACGGTTTTGTACTTCAATTTTCTAAAATCAATCTTTTTTATAAGTACTCCAAAAGCAAAAAATACAACATAACGTAATGCGCGATTTATTCCCCATACCAATTCTACATTCATTAACTTAATACCCAAGACTGAACATACTATGATAGCAACTACAATTCCTGGCTTCGGCAAATACCTTTCCACTACTCCATATAGGACTTTAACTATAAAAAGCACAGGCAAAAACCATAAAACATAATTAAAAGGCAGCCAATAGTAACTGCCCACAAATATTCCACAAAAAGCTTTATCCACAGCTAACTTTGCAGCTTCTGATCTAAATTTATTTTCAAAACCAGCCCAATAAATAAAGGATAAAATACTCCATACAAAATACGGAATCATTATAGAATAGAAATTTCTCACAACATATCCTTTTAAAGTTTCTCCAAGCTTAAACGTCATACCTGAAACGACAAAAAATAATGGCATATAAAATGTATATATTATTTCGTTAATGTGAAAACTCGTATTAAAACATATATGTGTATAAACTACTAAAAAGATCCCTAATCCCTTTGCAATATCGTAATATCCAATGCGCTCTTTCATTTTATTTTAAGAAACCCTTTCCATAGACACCCTTGGAAATCAATTCTTTAAAATTCTCATAAACCGACTGCCTGTCCTCTGCATAAGTCACGCCAAACCACTTGTCCTGTATCGGCAATACCTCAACTGTATGAGTTCCTGTTTTCAGTAAATCTCCAATCAGAACAGGAAGAAGATATTCTGCTTTCATTGGATTATCCAAAACATCTGTCTCAAAGAATTTTACAAAACCATCTTTCAAGACCTGTAAAAATGCAGGTTTTGAAGTTTCATCTTCTGTCGGAAATCCCCACATATTCATAGAAACATAGGAATCCGGATTCAATACCTTTCCATCCGCCTCCGCGCTATTTCCGGTTTTCACAATATTATGCGTCTCAACGATTTCCGATAATGTCATCATCTGCGCATTTACCTGACAAATTCCTCTGGTAACTCCACCATTGTCCGATAAAGTATTTTTTAGAATAAAACCAGCCATTGCTAATTCATTATGTGTATGTGAATGTATCAGCCAGTCATGCAATTTTACAAACGCTTCTTTTCCATAATAATCATCTGCATTAATCACAGCAAAAGCAGAATCAATCAAAGGCTCCGCTGCCAGCACTGCCTGTCCGGTTCCCCATGGTTTCGTCCGTCCAACCGGCATCTCTCCCGGAATATTGTTGATATCCTGAAAACAATACTTTACATCAACACCCTTAGAGGCACAAATTTTTTCAATTCTGTCCCCAATTATCTCTCTAAAATCCGTCTCAATATCTTTTCGAATAATAAAAATAATCTCATTAAATCCTGCTTCAATTGCATCATAGACCGAGTAATCCATAATCACATGCCCATAATCATCCACCGGAGTCAACTGCTTAATTCCTTCTCCGAACCTTGACCCGATTCCAGCAGCCATAATCACTAATGCTGTTTTCTTCATAAAAATTACCCCAATTCCTTCTCACACAATCCCAGTGCCGATGCAATAACAGCATCCATATCATAATACTTGTACTCACCCAGACGTCCGCCAAAAATCACGTTCTTCTCATCTTCTGCAAGTTTCTTATATTCCTGATACAGCTTGCCATTTTTCTCATCATTGACCGGATAATATGGCTCATCCCCTACTTTCCATTCGGAACTGTACTCCCGGCTAATGACAGTCTTAGGAATGTCATTTCCTTCATCATCCTTACCAAACTCAAACCACTTGTGCTCAATAATTCTGGTCCACGGGGTTTCACGATCCGTATAGTTGACCGCAGCATTTCCCTGAAAATTCGGAGTATCCAGCACTTCGGTATCAAAACGTACTGAACGGTATTCCAGAGCCCCAAGTTTATAATCAAAATATGCATCTATGGCACCTGTATATACCACTTTCTCTGCCAGCTTATCCAGCTCATCCTTCTTTTCAAGATAATCTGTATTCAGGCGAACTTCAATCCCATCAAGCATATTTGCAACCATCTTTGTATATCCGCCAACCGGAATTCCCTGATACAGTGCATTAAAATAATTGTTATCAAATGTCAGCCGAACCGGAAGCCGCTTGATAATAAAGGAATGAAGATCTTTACAATCACGCCCCCACTGTTTCTCGGTATATCCCTTAATCAGTTTTTCATAGATATCTTTGCCAACCAGAGAAATTGCCTGTTCCTCCAGATTCTGTGGCTCTGTGATACCGGCTTCTTTCCGCTGCTCCTCAATCTTTGCGGCTGCTTCCTGTGGCGTAATCACATTCCACATCTTGTTAAACGTATACATGTTAAATGGCAGAGAGTACAATTCTCCCTTGTAATTTGCCACCGGCGAATTTGTAAAACGGTTGAACTCCGCAAATTTTGTCACATACTCCCATACTTCTTTGTTGTTTGTATGGAAAATATGTGCCCCATACTTATGTACATGAATTTTCTCTATGTCTTCCGTATACACATTTCCCGCAATATTCGGTCGCTTGTCAATGACAAGAACCTTCTTTCCTGCATCTGTTGCCTGTCTTGCAAAGACAGATCCAAATAAACCAGCTCCAACAATTAAATAGTCGTACATTTTCCTTAGTTCCTTTCCAAATACTCTTCAAATTCTTTTTCTGTGTATGTGTGCACATCCTTAAAGCAATAATTCTTAAAAATATCAACTCCAAAGCAAACATATTCTTTCTTTGCCATCCCAAAAATCCCCTTGGCAAGACTATCATATGCCTTTGAAGGTTGTACATAAGATTTCTTTTGGAGAATGTCTTTTTCATCCTCATTTATGTTCTCGTTGTATACCAAAACATATTCCATCTGATTGCGCAATTTGCTGATACCCAGATTCAATATATCTGTCAAAATAATAACACTGTCATATATTTTCTTGCGAACATCAAACTTCTTCTTGCCATCCATAAATCCATTCTTAAACTCAACAAAAATCAGCTTATTATCTTTTGACATAAACAAGGCATCGTTTGATTTTGGCACTTCGATAAGCGAAAGATTTTTAATATATTCTTCCTTTACACCGTCAAAATTCACTGCTGTTCTCTCTGACTTTGTCATGTACTGAATATGATTCTTATCATGAAAATCAACAGAAGTTTCATGCAGTGTAGAAAGGTGATTTTTTAATATTAAATGATCTTCAAATTTAATCAATATTGCACCTCTCATTCTCCAACACTTGCAATGGCTGTGCCAATTTTTCAAAGATTTTATCTACATCATCCGAAACATCAAAAATGCCTGCCTTCTTATCATCGACGAGTTCTGACATATAATATTTGCATTTATCTGCCATCTCATATTTTGCCGAATAAACCTGAATTGCACGTAAAAAATATGGACTATGTGTATTTAATAAAACATTTACTCCAAATTCTTTACTCAATAACACAATAAGTTCTGCAAACTGTAATTGCCAAGCTGGATGTAAATGAATTTCCGGCTCATCCAAAATAATCATGCCGTTTTCTTCAATTGTGCCATTCAGCAACAAAGTTTTTAAAATAACAAATGTTTTCAATCCAGTAGATAAATTTTTCACACTAATTGATTTCTCTGTGTTTTTCGGTTGATACTCCACTTCTCCACTTTTCTGTCGAATCATTCTGCCATTACATACATTCTGCAACTTACCATAGATTTTTTGAAAACGATTTTCAACAACGATTTCATCCACTACACTCGTATGCTCATTTTCATAAAGTAATTTTCTAATCAATTGGTCTCTATGATCCATAAATCTTCTAGATGGTCTTCGATTCAATCTGATATCTATATTATCTAATACAAAAGGATCATCAATATATATTGCCTCTGTATGAAGACCAAAATCCAGCCTGTTTGCACATATTCTCTCTTGTTCGACTTCTATATGCAGATTCTCATTCTGTACATGCAATTCTATCTTTCCTCGATTTTCTGCGAACACATTTAATAATTGATTATTAAATTCTATATTCAACTTTCTGGCAATTAGAGAGTTCAGAATCGCCTCATCGGAAATTTTCAGGCTTTCTACAATATGTCCAACAAAATCGTCCATTCTTAACTGATCAATTTTCAAGCCCGATCTATCCGGATCTATTTCTAACATAACTTTAAGGTCTTTTTTTAATTTTTCTGGAAATTTAGCATATTTATCCCTGTTCTTTAGTAGTTCTATCGAATAACCGTGTATATTCACGATTTTTTCATGTCTGGGTGAATAGAAATTATACATAATTTGTATTATGTTCTCAATGCTTTGGAAACGTTCTTTTCTAATCTGCTCCTGTACTTCATAAAAACTATTAAAAATAGAATACAAAGCCTTTCCAACCGTACTCTTCCCCGTTCCATTTTCTCCTGCAATAACAGTAATTCCCTGCATTTCTATTGTAGCATCTTGAATTAACCCAATATTCTCCAAATGAAGTTTCACTCCAACCTTTTCCTCCCTCTAACTTATAAATATTTCTCGCACTTATTATTAAACCACATATTCAAATTATTCTCTCTAAGAAAAAACACTCTGTATCAATTGATATATCCCATTTGCAATTATCCCACCAGAAATTCCAGCTGCAACATCTTTAATTTTTTGCACAAGTTCTTTAATCTTAGAAGAATGCTCTCTTTTTTGAGAATAAGCTATAGCCTCTTCGATATTCTTTCGTACTTCGTCCGTATTTGTACCAAACTCTTGTTGAAACAAATCATTTAATGAATATTCATGTATTTTAACCAAAAGCTCATATATTTTATCATAATCAAATTCCGTTTGTGTTGTCTGTGCTTGTATAGATTTTATCGTTCCTTGCTGAATTTGAGAATTTTCTACATTTCCTCCAATATTCATTGTATTATTAATTACATTCTGATTATTCACATAATCCTCCAATCTGGAAGCAGCATTTACAGCGTCTTGCAAAGTCACAAAGAAATCACGACCATCAGCATACATATCCTCTACGTTACGAAATTCTGGATTTCCATAATCATGCCATCGCTCGTTATCTCCACCTTTATAACTTTTAGGATAATCGTTAATATTATAATTAATCGAGTTCTTTCCTATTTTTCTCAAAAGAATTACGTCTCTATCCGAAATTGTATTCTGTTCTATTGATGTATTAATCCTATTTAGATCCTCAATTATCGTTTCATAAAATCTCATTGAGGAATATATTGTCATTTGAAAATCAAATCCAACTTTTGACCAAAAGCCGCTCTCTTTTGCCTTTTGTAGACGTGTATTCATTTCATCTTGTATTTGTTTTGTATAATCAATCCATTTAAGGACATCTAATTTAATATCCGTCAAAGATTGTTCCTCATAAGAAGTTGCCCCACCAAATAACCCTTGTGACATGTTCTACTCTCTCCTTTCTTCTAAATTTCTGTTTAGTATTGCATATAGTAAACGAATTGCTTTATCAAAACTTAACAAAATAGTATATCCTGTATTTATCTTTATGCTTAATTATAATAGTAAACTCGCATTCTCTCAATATTTATTTTCTATAATCCCTAATTTTAAAAATCATCTTTTATCCTGTATAAACTCCACGCCGGCATCTCTGCCGGCGTCACTATCATTCCTTCTCATTCTCATCAACTCTTAATAAAAAACAAAATCCTAGACACTCCCTTAATCCTGCTCCCAACAAACACAATTCCCCACGAAATCAAAAATGTAACCAACACCACAACTCCGAGCCGAACCACTCTGGATGCCGGTTCAAAATATCGAAGTAATATCATATTGATTGGATTATGTACCAAATAAATTCCAAATGCACATATTGATATATTCGCAGCAATCTTTCCAGATGTAAATTTCATTCTGGAAATCAAAAGAAAAATGGAAAGATCTGCCAATATCAGCGTAGCTGCATTATACCATACATTATAATCTACACCATGCATATCTGAATAAATCTGCATAAACACTGTAAAACAAAAAGAACCCGCCCCTATCAATATCAACGCTATTGTTTTTATTCTGTCAAAAACACCTTTTCTAATCAGGCATCCCAATATGATGCAAAATCCATATGCTCCACCTGAAAAACTAAGATCAAGCAATGATGAAATTGCCGATTTTCCATTTGCCAATAAAAAGACATCCACAACCGGAATCACAAACAGCGCTAAAAACGCAACGGATAATGGAATAAACATACTTCTCACGTCCGTGTGATTCAATCCATTTACGATAAGCGGAATAAACAAATAAATTCCAATGATTACAGGCATATACCACATATGCGACATTTCTGTCGGACGGAAAAACAACATGTTTTCTATCATAATCTTTCCATTTAGTGGAGTCTGATAATACCATGCATTAAAACAATTATAAATAACAATCCATATCTCTGTTGTAATCACCAATCCCAATACATTACGCTTCTCGAACTTTATTATTCTTTCATATTCATAATCCCCCCCAGACATCAGAAATCCTGTCAGGAAGAAAAATAAGGGAACACCCAATCGACCAACGGTAAACAAAGACACTGAAAAAATTCTGCTATGCATAGATTCTTGTGCTAACGTCATAGCATTTAATGTATATACTCTTTCCGTAGTATGTGTAAGCAATACACACAAAATAGCAAATGCACGAATATAATCCAGTTCTATTATTCTTTCTTTTCTTTTTATTTCACCAGACATTTTACACCCTTTTTTCATCATTACATTGCGTATTTATGGAAAACTCACCAATTGAATGCAATCCTTTTTTCACACATTAATCCATCCTTACTTTATCATAAGACCTTCTTCATGAATCACCTGCACCATCTCATCCACATACTTCGCACACAACTCATCACTCTGCGCCTCAACCATCACACGAATCACCGGCTCCGTACCGCTCTCACGCAAAAGGATTCTTCCATCCTCACCCAAAGCAGCGCTGATCCGCTCCTTTTCCGCCTGCACACGCGCATTGCCGGTAACCGCAGCCTTGTCCTCAACCTTCACATTCTTCAAAAGCTGCGGGTACATCTGCATCCCCCTGCACAGCGTGCCGAGGCTCTGCTTCTTCTCCAGAATCACCTCCATCAGCATCAATGCCGTGAGGATTCCATCTCCGGTCGTCGCATGCTTACTGAAAATGATATGCCCGGACTGCTCTCCACCGAGCACATATCCGTTGGCAACCATCGCCTCATTGACATACTTATCGCCAACCGTGGTCACACATACCTCGATGCCCTCCCGCTTCATTGCTTTGAACAATCCCATGTTGGACATGATCGTGGCAACCACCGTATTATTCTGCAGACGGCCACATTCCTTCAGATACTTCCCGCAGACATACAGTATATAATCTCCGTGCACTTCCATACCGTTCTCATCCACGGCAATACACCGATCCGCATCTCCGTCAAACGCAAATCCACAATCCAGATTCTTCTCCCGGACAAGTCTCTGCAGATTCCCGATATGTGTCGATCCACATCCCATATTGATGTTGGTACCGTCCGGCTCATTGCCAACCACATATGTTTTGGCACCAAGCGCATCAAACACACTCTTTGCAATATTAAACGTACTTCCGTTGGAGCAATCCAACCCCACGCGCATCCCATCGTAAGATCTGGTAGCCAGAGAAATCAGATAGCCGATGTAACGGTTCCGTCCGATCGCATAGTCCCGCGCCACACCAACCTTGTCACGCAGTGCAAAAGGCAGTTCTCCCATCTCACCATCTATGTATTTCTCCAGTGCAGCTTCCACTTCTGCGGAAATCTTGTGTCCGTTTCCATCCATGACCTTGATTCCATTGTCATAATATGGATTGTGGCTGGCAGAAACCATAATGCCACAGTCGAAATTTTCTGTACGGACTACATATGCCACACTTGGCGTAGTGGTAACATGCAGCAAAAATGCATCAGCCCCGGATGCCGTAATACCAGCAACCAGCGCATATTCAAACATGTAGCTGCTGCGACGCGTGTCCTTTCCGATAATGATCCGTCCCCTGTGATTCTGGTTGTAATACCAGCCCAGATAACGTCCAATTTTATATGCATGATCCGCGGTTAATACTTTGTTGGCTTCACCGCGAAAGCCGTCTGTTCCGAAATATTTTCCCATTGTTATTCTCTTTTCTCGCATATCCTATCGTGTAAAACCAAATTCTGCAAACACTGTTCACACTTTGTCTGTTTTTTATTCACTATTTGCAAAGGGGGTCTGCCCACTTTTACACAATGTTAAACGTACTTCCGTTGGAACAGTCCACCCCCATACGAGAATCCCATCGTAAGATCTGGTAGTCAGAGAAATCACGGACTACATATGCCACACTTGGTGTAGTGGTAACATGCAGCAAAAATGCATCTGCTCGGGATACCATAATATCGGCAAACAGTACCCCATTTAAAAAGTTTATATTTTTTTAATGGGGTCAGACCCCTTTTATTTCTCAACTGAATATCCTTCTTTTGGGCAGATGGACAGCATCTGTCTTTTTGGCATACCTGTTTTTGGCTTTTTGAGTTTAAAATACCGGATATTTGACAACACCTGAGCTATCGAACAAAACTTCGAACAACTGGCCTAATGGCATTGCCTCTTATTCAGGTTTGCTCCATATTTTTCCATTACATTCTTTAATATTGCAATAAATATATAGTAATCCGTTTCTTCCCTAAGATTCTACTTTCCACTATATAAAGTCATACTATTCACAAATTATTATCTCTCGGCTTCCTTCTATAAATTCGAAATATTGATCTTCCCAAACGACGTAGTTGCATATATTATTGTTTCGATATTTTATTCCATCAATTCCTATCTCTTTGCAACACGATGCGACAAAATTAGGCAGAAGATATTCCTTTACTATTTTCAAATTTTCGTTTTCACCTCTCTGACGCAGCATCTTAGCGAAGTAATTATGTTCCTGGCAGTCTTTCGATAAATCAAGAATTTTTGCTGTTTTTATTGGTTTAAGGCCTACCACTTGAATTCTTTGATTTGTACCTTTGCTATGCCCAATTATTCCTTCCACCGCCCCTTCTCTTGTTTGTGAGATATAGTAGCTACTCTGACCAACTGCATTATACCTTCCATGGGAAGCGATATTCAGAGGCACTTTTACCATTTCTTGATCTAAAAATACCCCCCTTTCATTTTCGATTTTTCTGGCATGATAATATTCATTGCCATCAAATCCAATAAACTTATCCCATTCTTCAATAATTTTATATATTCTCCTTCCTACCGAATGTTTTATTGCGAATATTGGATCTTCATATAATTGACTTTCAAAAGAAACCAATGAATCAAATGAAATACCTGCAAAAAGCTCGAGTATGTTATCTGTTGTATAAGTCTGATTTTCAATAAATTCTCGCCTTGAATTTGAACACTCTGCCTTTGCATTAACAGGAGTTTTTAAAAACACTCTGCTTTTTCTTCGATATTTTCTATTCTCTTTTTTTAGTGTGTATGTATTTTTTCGAATATAAGCCATAGATTTTCCCCCTCGTATATACTTATTTTTTATCCAAACATCAAAGAGCTGAAGTTTATAGTTTTTCAACCATAATCTCCAGCTCCGATTAGCCCTTCACCGAATCCAATTATCCGATGGATGATATGCTTTTTTTCACCTCATATATCACTAACTCTCCGTCTCTCCCCCTTTTCACCTCAACATTATTTCCTCGATTGATTATTTGTTGTATTGTTTTCATAAAGTATATAGCATACCTTGATGTGTTATACCCTTCTTTTTCATTCCTTTTGTTCATACTTCGCCTTATTCCTTTCCATCATATTTTATTTATCAAATACCACCTGTTATAATACTTTAACTCCATTTGCCCAACTAATAACTATACTTTCACTTTGTCAATGCAATCAACACCTTTTTTGTCTATCCGAGAAAAGCCTAACACATGAATTTTTCTATGTCAATACGGGTTGAATTTTTTTGTTAATATTTTCACAATGCAGGATAACATCCATTTATTTTAAGGAAAATTTTACCAATTTCTATCACCAAAATAATACCTAACGCAAAAAAGAAATACTAATTCTTGTCTGCTCCAGCTTATCTCGCACTGCGGATAGTTCTTGTCTGAACGTTTATCCTTTTATATAAAAAGATGGCTGATTATCAATCCAAACTTTGTCATCTATACGTATTTTATACATTTTAGTTCTTAATTTCCTTTCGTCATCTCTCATAAAATATTTACCTCCCTGACTTTTCCTCTTATTTTTTACTCTCGTTGCCATTTTTGCGTTTACATCTCATTAGATTTCCAATAAAATGCTTGACATCTAATATCTTCCGAAGTATAACATTAAAGATTTATTTTTGTTTCATCCATATTTTTATTTGATGCAATAGAAATATAGATGTGGATAATAGTTTATGTCCAAATATAATTTTAGTATAATCTCACATATTCAGAAGAACTGATTTAAAGTAACTTTATGGTTTATCTAATTATTACAGAGACTTTCCTAGAGGAAAGTCTCTTTTTACATTTGTATATTCCGGTGACATAGGCTCTTCCGCAATTATCCGTTTTGGCTCTTTTAGCATGATCAGATATATAGTATAATGTTTGTATTAGGATGTATGAGGAGAATTATTTATGGCAAAGTCTAATAATACATTATGCTTAGATAAATTTTACCCGGAAAAGGATTTGATGATAACAGATATTGATCAGCAAAGTGATAAAATTATAATTCAGATGAAATCAACTTCAAGCAGCTGTAAATGTCCAAAGTGTAATCGTATAACACAAAAATATCATGGAACATATACTCGTAAAGTACAGGATTTACCTATTTTAGGAAAAATGTTCAACTTGAAATTTGTTCACATGAGTATGCATGTTTGAATGACGAATGTGAGGTTGTTTCTATTGCTGAGACTTTTGATGGATTCCTTAATAATTATAGTCGTATGACAGAAAGATGTGCTGATTTTATCTGTACATTGGCTCTTGAAACCAGTTGTGAAGGCTGTGCCCGTGTCTGCCACACATTAGGGATAAAAATTAGTGGTGATACCGTAATACGATTACTTTTAAAAAGATATGAATCTCTTCCCCAACCGGAAGTTAGTGATGTAATAGGTGTGGATGATTTTGCATATAAAAAGCGCCATACATATGGGACTATCATAGTAAATGAAAAAACGCACGAGCCTATAACATTGTTGAATGGAAGAAATGGGGATACATTGCGGGAATGGCTTAAGAATAATAAAAATGTTAAAGTGGTTACAAGAGATAGGGCAAGTGCATATGCGAAAGTAATATCAGAAGAATTACCCGATGCAATGCAGGTGGTAGACCGATTTCATTTACATCAGAACCTACTGGAAACAATAAAAAAAGCTCTGAATCAAGAAATCCCTGCAACAATAAGTATCCCGCACAATGATACATCTATCGATGCAGAAGAACATTGTAAAAAAAATCGCATCTGATGTGGATAATTATGCTGCTTTTTCAGAAAAACGTTATCAAATGATCTGCCAAATACAAAATTTTTTAAAAGAAGGCTGTAGTTACCGTGAAATTGCCAAACGTATGGGAATAGGTCGCAACACAATTGCAAAATATCGTAAAGGTGATCCAAAAGAATTAAGTATGTATGGAATTCATCAAAGCAAACTTGATCCATTTCATGATTTTATTATAGATTGTCTTAAAGAAGGATGGAGTAAAAGCAAAACTGTAAAGGCAATATACGAAAAAGGATATTCTGGATCCAAAAGCAATGCTTTTGATTATTTGTGCAAAATAGAGCAAAAAGAAAATAAATGTTTTGAGCCACAGCCATATGTCAGAACAATGACGGAGTGTTTAAAATACAAAACCGGCAGTAAGGGAAAAGATAAAGATTATATTACACGAGAAGGTGTGTTTAGGTACATGTGGATGAATACTGAGCTTTCAGATAATCATAAGGAATATATTTATGAAAAGTATCCAAATATTTGGGAACTTCAATGCTGCATAAGAGAGTTTAGAAATATTTTTAAAAATCATAATGTGCCAATGCTCTATTTATTTGTAAACGTCAAACCACTCGCCTTGGATAATTAGCATTTTTGTGAGACACTCTAAAAAACACGAAAAAACTAATAGTTTTTTAGAGGAGGCAAACTATCATGGATCAACTCACACACAATGTCAGGCGTGCCAATTGGTTAAACATCATAAAACAATGTCAGGAACGACCTGCAAACGTAACCGTCCGGCAATGGCTGAAAGACAATGACATCAAAGAAAAGTCATACTATTACTGGCTGCGTAAGTTTCGCAAAGAATCATACGACCAGATGCAACTTCCAGCAGCTACTGAAGAACCTGCGGAAGTTTCTTTTGTTGAATTCGCAGCTCCCACATCGGAGAAAGTTGTTTCAACACAAGATTCGCTGAATTCAACTACGACCGCGGTTATCCGACATGGAGCTATCACTCTGGAAATATCGAATGCTATTTCAGAGGAAGTACTGAGTCTGCTCCTAAAGGAGGTAATCCATGCTTGAGAACGTTGCTAAAATCACCCGTGTCGTACTTGCGTGTGGAACAGTTGACCTGCGCAAAGGCATTGATGGTCTCTCGGTGATCATTGGTGATAAGTATAAGCAGAATCCGTTTGAAAAAGGAACCCTGTTCCTGTTCTGTGGCAGGCGCTCCGACAGAATCAAAGGGCTGCTCTGGATGGGCGATGGATTTCTTCTGCTGTATAAACGGATCGAAGCTGGTTCGTTATCCTGGCCAAGAACCACCGAAGAAGCTGCGGATCTTACTGAGGAACAATTCGATTACCTGATGCTCGGTTTAAATCCGCTTGACCCTAAGATTAAGGATGTCACACCACAAAAGCCATTCTGAGTTTGTGCAAAACAGAGATTTTTTAAAGACATTTATGGTGCTGCAAAAACTATAGTACAGCTTCGATTGTAAGCCATCTTTGTCACTGCTATGTTGGCTGGAAGAGGCTTGAAATAAATATTTCGAACTTTGAAAACTCTATATTTCCTTGCTTTTATTGGCAGTATACAGCCTTACGTCTGTAGGCATAATGACGAAGAACCAGCACATAAGCATTCGCTAATTAAGCTCACTTCTGCTATAATAAAATCAGTTTGAAGGAGCGAAGCAATGGCACAGAAACACACTTTGGAAGAACTGAATAATTGCAGCCGTGAAGAACTGATCACGATTGTTCTTATGATGCAGGGGCAGCTTGATGCTTTAAATGACAACATCGAAAAGCTCATTGAGCAGGTTCGCATTGCCAACAATTACAGATTTGGCAAACATACAGAGACCTTAAAGTCAATCGAAGGTCAGCTTTCCTTTTTTGATGAAGCGGAGGCTGCCTGCGATGAATCAAAAAAGGAGCCTTCTGCGGAAGAAGTTCTCCCAGCAAAGCGTACAGTGAAGAAAAAGGGACAACGGGATCTTGATCTGAAGGATTTCCCGGAGGAAATACTTCCACCGTACAGTGTTTCTGAAGAACAGCTCGATGCTTTTTATGGAAAGAACAACTGGCGCCGTATGCCGGATGAAACCTACAAAAGGCTTCGCCATGAGCCTGAATCATGGACGGTCGAAATTCATACCGTCGAGGTATATGTAGGAACCGATGGTGATCATCAGGATGAATTTCTGCGTGGAAACAGACCCAGGGATCTGCTTCGCAACAGCATTGTAACACCATCATTACTGGCTTCCATACTGAATGTAAAATATGTGAATTCATCCGCATTACACCGGATTGAACAGGAATTCCAACGTAATGGTGTGAATATATCACGCCAGACAATGTCCAACTGGATTGTTAAATGCTCCCAGATGTATTTCACTCCGTTCGTTGAGCGGATGAAGCAGGAACTGCTGTCGCTGCATGTCACGCAGTCTGATGAAACACCAACGCAGGTGATAGCAGACAGCGACCACCCCAACAGTAAATGCTATATGTGGGTGCACCGCTCCGGAGAGTTTTATACCAGGCGTCCAATCGTGGTCTATGAATATCAGAAGGGGCGTGATCATCAAAAACCTCTGGATTTTTACAAGGACTATAAGGGAGTCCTTGTAACTGACAGTTTGCAGCAATACCATCTGGTTGACAAAAAGCTGCCAGATGTAACAAATGCGAACTGCTGGGCACATGCAAGGCGTGATTTTGCAGATGCGGTTAAGGCTGCAGATAAAAAGGATCCGTCGTCGGTAAGACAATCGGTTGCATACCAGGCGTTGCAGAAGATCGCTGAATTTTATAATGCTGATACTGAGCTAAAAGGACTCTCATCAAGGGAACGTCTTCAAAAACGGCAGGAAGTGATCAAGCCGATGGTTGAAGAATTCTTTGCGTGGGTAAAACAGCAGGTAAGCGATTGTACAGTACCTCCAAAATCAAAAACAGGGCAGGGACTTAATTTCGTAATCAATCAGGAAAAATACTTACAGATATTTCTCGAAGATGGCAATGTGCCTATCGACAATTCAGCTTCGGAGAGAGCTATACGAACCTTTTGTCTGGGCAAGAAAAACTGGATGTTCCACAATACCGCAAAAGGAGCATCTGCCAGTGCAATGGTATATAGTATTTCTGAAACCGCAAAGCTGAATCAACTGCGACCGTATTATTACTTTAAGTATATCCTTACAGAGTTGCCAAAACTCTGTGATGAAAAAGGAAATATAGATCCGGCAAAACTGGATCATCTCATGCCATGGTCAGATAGTCTTCCGGACGAATGCAGGAAGCCACGTCGCCCATAACAGGCGGCGTTGAATTTAATGACTGGCGCATGATTTGACGTTTACATTTATTTGTTGAAAAATATAGTAAAAATCTTCTTAAACCCTTAAGAAGTTTTGCTGAGGGATTAAAAAGAGATATAGATGCAGTTGAAAATGCTGTAGCATATGATTACAGTAATGGATTTGTGGAAGGAACTAATAGCAGATTAAAAATGATAAAACGTACAATGTATGGAAGATGTGGCAGGCAGTTGCTTGAAGCAAAGTTGAGGTACATGGGATATAACAATAATAACGGATAATTGCGGAAGAGCCTGCCGCACCGTAATATTCACCCTGCTTCACCATTTATAACTACTCCACTCAGCCCATTCAGTTTGTAACGCAATATTGTCATTTTTCTATCTCCATTTTCTTTGAGATTTAATCATTTTCCCCGCTACATCTTATCCATCTTCCAGCTTCTTATACTTGAAACACCTCAACCCTATCCTCTTTTTCAGTATACCTCATTTTTAGATAAATAATACATAATGTGTACTCAACAATTCGCTAGTTCTTTCTGGTGGGCGTTTTGTATAAATTCCAATATGAATGTAAATCCCTAATCGAGGGCTTACTTTCTCGCAAGTTTAAATAGCAGCGCAACATTCGATTCGTAACACTAATACCACATACTTTATATGTGATCCGTATTAATTTGCTTACGAGATCATGGCGCACTCCTAATACGCCTTCACATCTGCGCACTCTCTTTTTATACTCACGTCCCCGTTCTCTCCGAACACTTGTCAAATCTAAAATCAGAAATCGAAACACATATTCCATCAGACTTCTAATCAACTGCTTTTCTTCCGGTTGCTGATACTCTTGCATACTGTCAATCCATTTTTCCACTATAAAAAGAAGATCCCTTGTCTTTTTTTCTGATCGCACCGATGAACACGAATTCTCTCTATTTTGTCTATAAAAATAATAACTCGTCGCACAGTATCCGGCACTATCGGCAGCCAAAAATAATCTCAACGCCCACTCTAAATCCTCATATAGCAAGCCATCCTGAAACATCAGCCCATGTTGCAACAACAGGTCTCTTTTTACGGCCTTTGTACAAGGTGAAGCCGGATATTTCGGCAGTTGAGCAATATAAGTCAATAAATCTTTCCTACCAAGATCTCGCACAGTACCTGTGACACCATCCTGCATCGGAATGTCCTTTATTATCTGATTTTCATTATCAAAGAATACTTTTTTGCACTCTAAAAACACGATATCCGGATAATTATCTCGTATGATCTCTTCTTCAATGTCCCTTAAGGCATCCTTTGCTATAAAATCGTCTCCATCAACAAACAGAATATATTCTCCACTCGCATGTTTCACTCCAACATTCCGCGCTACAGCCGCTCCAGAATTATTTTGATGAAATACTTTTATGCATGCATGTTTTTCGGCATATCGATCACAAATAGCACCCGAATCATCCGTAGATCCGTCGTCTATTAATATAATCTCAAATTCAACCTCTGACTGATCAAGTAAAGAATCAATACAAACCTCTAAATATTCCCCTACATTGTAGACTGGAACAACAAAGGAGAAGTTTACTTTCACAAAGCCGTCATCTACCAAATTATAAATTCCTCCTGCAATATATTTATCTCCACCCAACTAATAATCACCAAGCATCTCCTAAAATCTTCTAATCTTCCAAAACCTCTTCAAAGCTTTGTACTAATCCCATTTTTCTAATATTGTCCAACCAATTATAAATCAATGTCCTGATATAGCGTGGATTTCCATTTTCATCTTTCACCTTTTCCAAGGCTAACGCCAGATATGCGTATTCGTTCTCAATATAAGTTGCGAACACACCCTGATCGTCTGTATTTATGGATACCTGTATCTGCGGCACATCACCACGCTCCTTTTCCTCTAAGCCATGATTGTAGCAATTCAAAATAGGATGTTTATCATATCGTTTGAATGTTCCTATCAATGCGTTCGATGACGGATTTGTTTCTATCGCAATTCCTTTTTGCGCAATAATCCATTGCAGTTTTTTCTGTACAGCGCACGCAGCTTTAATAATACACGGATTGATTTTTATTTCCTTACGTGTATTTCCTTCTGCCTTTATTTCAGGATTATAATGATATGAATAATACAAATATGCCGCCTCCGGGTTATAGGGCAGAAATTTCCGATCTGTCAGACAAACCGCAATGAAAACTGCCACAACAGACGTAACAACCCAATGATCAATTACACAATGATGGAAGGTGTATCCTGATGTTCCATTCTTTTTTGGGACTGTCATGTTCAAAGCCATCTAGAAACATGATCACTTATCTCTATAAAGAGAAACGGCAGCCCCTGCTTCTGGCAGTCGATGAATCCCAGTAACTGATTCTGAATGACATCAATCTGCTTATGAATTACTTATTTCAAAAGCAGGTAATCTGCCACTAAAATAAAACTACAACAGTATGCGGTCATCCCGCTTTGAATCTGCGACATGTCCCAATACGGCACAATAGGATAGGTGGATTCACCGAAAATAAAGTGCAGTTGGCACCTACCACCTACCACAGTGTGCCGTCGGACAACTGAACGCGTCAAATATCTTTGTCAAATATCTTTGCAAGCAGCATTATGAATATACTCCCCGAATTTTTGTTTATCGTGAAAATAACCGTTTAATCCACCTGAGCCCCTTTGTTATTTTCCATGATGTACTATCATAAATTTGAGCTATCTGCATATGCAACTGTTCGTTTTCCTGCATAATCATTTTTTTATCTAATAAAACCTTATGCAAATCTTGTTCTTGCTCTAATAACCCATATATTTTTTGTAATGCATCAGCATTTGTATTCTGTAACTGACTCATATAACTTTTCAAGCCTTCATTTGACTGAATTGTTTCCTCATATTTTCTTCTTAATTCTTCATTCGACTGAATTGTTTCCTCATATTTTCTTCTAAGTTCTTCATTTGAACGAATTGTATCATCAAACTTACCATCAAAAATATCATACACGCTCAATTTACCTCTGTATTTCTTTCCCATTTTAACTTGATCGCTTAACCACGCTAAACTGTCTTTCTTAAGCTCATCCAATATACTATTTACTCTCTGATAATCTATATGAGACATTGCTAGTTCTTGCGTCAATTCACTACTATTTGTAATAATCCTATCCTCTAGTCCCAAAAGAGATAATATGGACTCAAACCTAGCCCGCCCTCTCCAATTCCCCGATTCTGTAATAACGATAAAATCTTTATTAAATATCAAGGCAAAGCAAACACCATGGAAGGAATCTGTCACAAAATAGTCAGAATACATAATATTAGCTAACCATTCTTCCACTAAAGCATTCGGCATGATATCCAGATTCCACCTGGTCTCTGAATCTTGTAATGATATTTCTGAATCACTTATGATTCTATATTCATTAAAGCCCCCCCATTCACGCATATTATTGATTATACCTTCTTTTTCGAGCGAGGTATCTAAAATATATGCACCCAAATATTGTTGACTAGGCAACCTAAGTTTACCATTCTTAGCCATCTGGCTATAATTTTTTATATCACATAAAAATACTGGATCTAAAACTAAAGCAGCCTTTAAATCAAATTCCTCTTCTAAAATATTCACACCTGATTTTTCTCTTACGGATAAAGCGTTGAATCGACTCAAATAAAACTGCATTTGATTTCTCAATGCATTCGTACCACCAAATTGGTCTTTCCCTAATGATGTACTGTAACTAAACATATACTTATCTGACGAAACCCAGTCTAAACAAGTATGAAAGTTCATACCTTCTACAAATTCAGACCTAAATAATTGATCCGATGCTACTACAAACATATCACACCATTTATTTACCTGTTTCTTTTCCATCCGAGAAGAAAAATCTGGAATCAAATCTAATCGAGAATATGGATTATGACCAAACATTAACATATCTGATTTAATATTTTTCCATTCACAATCCAAACTTCTATTAACAACAGCCACCTCTAGTCCCATATCTGACAAGCACTGGTACAATGCATAATTAGTCAAATTATTCCCATAATTATGATTATGCATACACACCATAGCTATATCGTATTTTTTTTCAAAAATGGTTTCTACAGACTTTAGAAAACCTTTCTTAGATATCATTTTCATAAAATCATCTGCATATGGATTTCTTTTTCGTCCATCTCCACAAATTCTATTTCCTTTATGTCGACACCATTCATACGGAACTTTTTCTATTCGATTAAACTTTCCTCTTAGATTTTCGATCCACAACTGTCCTTTCTTCGTATTCGCAAGAATTAAACTAGTTCCTTTATTATCGTTCCACGAGGTGTCATGACATTCAATTCCCCAAAAATCACCCAGACTGACATCGCCCTGTCTTTGAAAAAATGCGAACCGACAATCATCGCATGTTTTATTTCTACATAAAACATTATGAAATACTTTCTGATACTCATCCGTGTCTATTCCTAAATATAGGATGCTTCCATCCTTTTTATGTATTGTATATCCATCGCAACTCCATCCTTTATATTTATCCCGAAATACCACATTTTCTATTTCACCTAAACCATATTTCTCGTCTAAATACTTTCTAAATGCAGTAACAGGTGTCACACAAAAGCAAATTAGATCTACTGCCAATAAATTATCATAATCCTTGCCCAAAAAACTTTTCAAGCCAGCAATCTGGCAAGGTGTTCCAACATATAAAACAAATACACCCTCGTCTAATTTACTCTTTGCCTGTCTATAGGTATCTCTGGTATTACTTTGAACATATTTTGATTTTCTAATTTTTTCTAGTCTATTTACCGAATCAATGCATGTATGTTGTACATAAAAATCTGAGGTATATTCCACCCCAAAAACAACCCCTCCGCTCTCTAATACAGACTTCGCTAAAACAGAAAATGCTCCACCACTAGATGACAAACTCCTAGTATAATCATCTGCCCACGCAGCATAGCAATCTATCTCTCCCCCTGACGGTTCTTCATTCATCTCATGGCATTTCGTCGCTGGACACACATCCGTACACATGCCACAGTCTATACAGTCTTGCTCATTTACAATGGGCTTCAAAAATCCCTGTTCATCCGGTACTAATTCGATGCACTCTTTGGGGCACTTGTTCACACACGCTCCACACCCTGTGCAAAAATAATTTTTGTTCAGCGTTACAGGAGTAACCCTTTCAAAACATGCCAATAATGGCCAATCTTTGCTTAGTTCTTTATTCCATTCTGTTATGACATAATTATTTTTATATAAAAGATTTATAATATCATTAGATGTATGCAAAGATGAACCATAACCGCCCTCTTTACTTTTATACGAAAGAATTATTTTTTTAGCACATGTTGCTAATTTTTGAAAAAACCATTCTAGGTCATTCAAATATTCTATTATTCCTGCACAAACAGCTACATCTACTTTTAAATCAGGAAATTCATAGTTATTCAAATCACAAACTATTGTATCCGCACATCGCATCGTATAATTTAACGGATAATATTGCACATTATCTGGTAATATATTTTTTAAATACATAGCACCAGCACCTACATCCAGAACGGATCTATCATCTGATGATATAAATTCGCAACATGCAATAGTTCTTTTTCTCCACATAAATTGCTCTAATCCTAGTGTTTTTTCATTTATATTCCAATCAACTGGGCCTGCAATAACTGACTTCATCATACATCCTCCCTCATCATCATTCAATTTTTAGTTTGTAAGTACGTAATCATCTGGTACCTTGACTTTTTAAAAATGCCGCCCATCGGGCGGCACATTTTATTTCTTCTCTTTGGTTCGAAATCCTTCCGGTAATTCATTTGACCATGGCAAAAGCCGATTTAGATCATCCGGCTTTGGAAAAGGTCCCATTTTACGAAGCTCGTCTAATACATAGGAAAGATATACATACGGCTTCAGTCCATTCAACAGGGCAGTTTCTGCGATACTGTAAACAATAGCACTGGCATCTGCACCACGGATACTCTTGGCAAACAGCCAATTTCGGCGGCCTACTGCAAAATTTTTGATTGCACGTTCCGCACTATTATTATCAATGCTCAGATGCCCATCATCCAAGTACCTTCGAAGATAGGTTTCCTGATTCAGCGTATATAAAATGGAATCACCAATAAGGGAAGATCTGTCTACAGAATCTTCCATCGAATGCAGCCATTCAAACAGGGCATCCAATACCGGACGCGACTGCTTCTGGCGTTCCTGATACCATTCTTCCGCCGTCTTATCTTTGATCAGTTCCTCTACTTTATACAGGATTCCGATCCTCGTCATTGCCTGATATGCAACAGTTTCTTTCAGCTGCTCTTTTGTGAAATCCTTTTTTAATGCCGTAAGTGCGGCATCGAAGCGACGTCTGGCATGGGTAAAGCATCCTGTTACGATAATGGAATCGTTCAGTCCATGATATGCCTGATATCCATCACACGTCAGATATCCATGAAATGTATCTCCAAGGAAGTTTACCGGGTGATATCCGGCACGCGTTCTCTCATAATCAAAGAGAACCATCTGTGGGGATTCACTATAATGATCTGTCAGATATACCCACATCCAGTTTTGAGATGATCCTTTCTGATCCGGTTCATCAATTACCTGAATCCTGGTCTCATCACAATGGATGTATCTGCTCTTTAGGAATTCTTCCTTCATCTGCCTATAAAGCAGTCCCAGATACCGGTCTGCACAGCTGATGATCCAGTTTGCCATTGTTTTTGTTGAAAGATTTAAGTCATACCTTGCGAATTCCCGTTCCTGTCTTGCCAGCGGCATGCCATTGACATACTTTGCATTCATGATTCCGGCAACCAGCGAAGGAGTAGCAATGCTTCCCTTGATTAGCGGTAGCTCTTTTTCCGGCCGGATCATAGCACTACATTTGGGACAACTATACACATAGGTAACTTCTTCCACCACTTCAAAGGTGGATGGGATGAATTTCAGTCGTTTTACGACTTCTTTTGTGACGACTTTATACTTTGTTCCACAGTCCGGACAATAGCGGTCTTCGCCGGTCAGTTTATATTCGATTGTTTCTGTCACTTCGAAATTAGAAAGATCTTCTTCTTTTTTGCTGGTGCGTTTTTTCCGTTTGTGCGATGGAATCACGATTTCCTCTTCAATCTCAGCAGTATCCGTATCTGCATTGACTTCAGCCTCATTAAACAGATCCATCCGGCAATCTCCAAACTCTTAAATGATAATTCAAGTATAACATAAAAAAGCCTGTTATTCGAGAAAAATCAACGTTTTACTGTGTAGGAATATATATCGATATCCACGAGTATTTCGTATTTTTTGCGAATTGACAAATCCGTTCTTTATACAACAATCTTTGGATGACGTTCTTCAAAAGCTCCCTTCGGAGTAAGTGAAAGACCATCACAAAGCCAATGCATTTCTTTCATGGTCACTTTCTGTAATTCATCCGGAGTATCCGGCCAGTGAAAGGAATCCCTGTCAAGCCTCTTCATCAGAATCCAGAAACCAGATCCGTCCCATTGCAGAATCTTAATAGAAGTCCGCCTGCGGTTGCAGAACGCAAACATGCAGTGCAAATAGGGATCAAGTTTGAATTTCAGCTTGATAATTGCAGCCAGTCCGTGATAGCTTTTTCTTAAATCCGTAGCTCCACAGGCAAGGTAAACGGTTGTGCCACCCGCCAGATCAAGCATGATCTTTCAGTCCATGGATCAGAACACGAAAAAGTTCCGGCGAGCATTCCGGCATCACTTCAATCCGAATAGCGTTTGTGATAAAAATGTGGACTGGAGATGGGCTGATGTTCAAAGTCTCATTCTTTGAAATTTCTTTTTCCGTTGGCATTTTCGCAAAAATCATATCTGTATCCGATTGTTCGTCCAATGTTTTCAGCTTGTGCATCCAGTAATTCATTGTAGAGACTGGAATGCGATGTTCCTGACACCATGTTTTGCAAGTCTGTCCACTGAATTGAAATTCATGGATTCGTTCAGACCACCGTGTGATTTTTTCATCTTTTTCCATAATGATACAGTTTCCTTCCTTTGTTATGAAAAAAGTGTATCAAAAAAATATAGTCGCGGACAGATACGAATGATTACGTACTTACGAGCTATCGAACAAAACTTCGAACAACTGGCTTAATGGCATTTCCTTTTATTTGTTTAGCAAAAGTTATTCATTATTGTATTTATTGCATTCTTTATGGTTTTTGTATTTTTCATTTCAAATTCATATTCAATTGCATCAAGACAAAGTCCCATATTCTTTAGAGAAAAATAATCATAAGAACTTCCTAATCCCCCCATGAAATTATAAATTTTTTGCTTAGAATATAAAATGATTTTCTTACATGGAATTTCGCTTATAATATCACTAAATCCACTTCTATAAGAAATTATAAAACCAGCCTCACTCGCAAATGTTTTTAAATATTTATATGGAATATAAACAGCACATGATCCTTTGATTGCAGGTTCATTTATCCCACACGAATTGGTGCATACAGTAAATCCTTTTTCAATTAATTTATTTACTAATTTTTCCCAAAATACACTAGGAAATCCAATTAAGGAATTAGCATACGGACATAAAAGTACTGTTTTTTGCTTTTTTAAAAAAAATGCTTTAAAAAGTGTATCAACAAATTCTTTGTTATTATCATATGATGGTTTTTGCAGCATATTAATATTGGTCCCAGGAAATACAAATTTATGCAACATTTTAAAAAAGTTGTATTCATGATAATTACGAGCATATCCCAATCCACCATAATACATCATCATCGGATGATAGTGAAGAATTTCTATATTTAAGCTTTCTCCCATAAACCTATAAAATTCAACTAATACATTTGATTCAACTAAAGTTAATTTTTCAATTTTCTTATAATCAAATAATTTTGCTACTGAGTATGCAGCTCCACCAATAACTACAAAAACATATTCAGTAACTCCTTGTTTTTCTGCATATACAGATAGAAATTTAGATTGTAGATAAACATCTCCAGTACCAGGGTGTTGTCCTATATATATTTTGCATTCACGACCATATTTATTTTGTATATTTTTATATATTTTATAACCTTTTATTATGGTATTAAAAAAAGAATAAAAGGCGTGTAATAGACCATTTTTCTTAATTTTTTCTTTCATTATTTCATTCCTGTTCATGTCTCAGCTTATAATCTACATAACTATTGTAGGGCTTTAATTTGTATATACATAATGCGAAAAGTTCATTATAATTCTCAGGATAAATATTCAAAATTTTTTGACTATTATTCCCAAATGGTTGAGAAAATGACGCAACTAAAAAACGTTCATCAAAGTTATAAAGTCTATAAAATTGCAATATGTTATTAATTTCGTCTGAATTCAGGAAAACATATTCTTTTACATTTCCTGTGAACATTTTAGAATAATGTTCTATTTTCGAATCATAACAACTTAAGAAAATAGCATTATTAGCTTTTTTTTCTAATAATAATTGGTTTAAATATAATGCTGCACAAAAAGATAGTTTTTCATCCATTTCAGGTATAAGTATATATAATCCTCTTTTTAAAGGATATTTATGAACTATTTTATGATAAATTTTCCATCCTTTTATACTTGAAATAAAGTTACTTAACATTTTCAATTTTATATTTTGCAATTTCAATATAGTCTCCTTCTTTTGTTTGTGATTCTAAAACAAAATAGTATCTAGAAGATAATTAAAATATAAGTTCTACAGGAGAGATAACTTATATACCTGATCATATTCAAAAAGTTGTATAACTTTCTTATTTGATGTTCCTATTATAATCCACACAATATTTTGAACATGTTTTTTTCATATATTTAAACATGCTGTTGCGGCATGCCCTCCTTGCGTCGTTCCTGCCTTCGGCACAGACAATGCATGAATCTTTGTTTACGGGTTACTTTTTATTTCAATTCGTGTTAAAATCCAGTTAGAGATATCAGCACACTACAGAGCACGACGGTGGGAGTGGCGAAAGACCATCTTATCCCGCATTTATGTGCCGTCACCCTTTTTCAAGCACAAACAATTGGGACTTTGAGCCCGTACACTTATCATTTTAGACTTTGGCACATGATGCCCCTGGAAACTCTGTTTCCATGATAAGTCTTTTCGCTTGGATGACAGTCAATGCTGATGTCTCTTTTTGCTCTCTGTGAAAGGAGGTATCACATGGATTTTGAAGTAAAACACCTTATCTGTGCTGGTCTAGATGTTCACAAGAAAACCATTGTTGTTGCTGTCTGCATGGAATCCACTGGTAAATACTGGATTCCAGTTTTTAACATCCTTGAAACGCATATGCACGTGGTTCTTACACACCCCAAATATGTCAAAGCCATAAAAGGCAAAAAACGGATAAACGTGACGCAAAATGGATTGCGAATCTTTTCCATTTTGATATTGTTAAGGCATCTTTTATTCCACCGGCTGATATCAGGGCACTCCGTGAGCTTTCCAGATACCGTCTCAAGCTTTCCTATATGCGTTCCGCTGAAAAAAACGCTTCCAGAACAGTATGACGATTTCCCGTATCCGTATTGACTGTATCCTCACAGACCCATTTGGGAAAACTGCCTCGTCCATTATGGATTATCTTCTTTCAGATGTTCCATTTGATGAAACGGAATGCGCAAAACTGATTCATGGACGCGTCAAAGCCTCTAATTAAGAGATTTTTGACAGCATTCGTGGGTTTAAAATCTTATCAGAACAACGCTTTAAGATGTCCCACGCAAAACAGCATATGGAACTTCTCAGTTCCTATATAGATGATATTGAAACTGAATTATTCCGGCTTAGCCGTTCGTACGATGAAGTAATCAAACGTATTTCTGGAATCGTCGGTTTTACGGAACGCTCTGCTTTGTTTGTCATTTCAGAAATCAGTGCAGATATGGGTGTTTTTGAATCGGCTAAACACCTGTGTTCCTGGACCGAACTTACCCCTGCGAATAACGAGAGTGCCAACAAAAAGAAATCCACGCGTTGTTCAAAAGCCGGTCAGTATTTAAAACCTTTACTTATTCAATGTGCACTTGCTGCCGTAAAAAGCAAAAAAACCTTATTATGCCATCAAATATAAACGGCTGGCGAAAAGGCGCGGCAGGAAAAAAGCAGTCATTGCCATAGCCCGAATGATGCTTACAAGCATCTATCACATGATCCTTAATAACGAAGAATGGAAACCGGATGATTATGAAGCCATCATCCATCCATCAAAACCAGTCAAAGTTGCACTTACACTTGATAATGTAATACAGTTCCTCGGAGAGTAGGAAGCTGATCCTGAAACACTAAAACTCCTCCAACAGCAATGTTCTGTTACCCCCGGATAAATCTTAAAACACGGATTTTCCACACAAGGGACGTTTATGGTCAAATTTCAGCTTATTGATTCACACTTCACACTTTCCTCAAGAGAAATAATCTTTATCATTCTATCAAATTCTGCTAATTTTAAATACATAATGATATCTTTTGCATTCTGAAAAGTAATATTGTGCATAGTAATCTTACTGTTTACTAATTTATGTATATTATCATTTACAAATTTACTACATGATAAAACAACTGTCTCATATGGGTTATTTCTAAGAATATATTTAAATACCGCATTCCATACATATTTAGTTCATCATCTTCTTCAAAAAAAGTATTACTTGTGTATAAGGAGCTTTAGAAAGTTTTTTATTTTTTTAAATGCTCTTTTGACCGCACTATCATCAACCACTGCTGAAAAAATTTTTTTCCATTTTAGCAGATTTAAGGTTGCTCTTTATTATTTTTTTCTTCTTTTGTCACAATTCTTTTTCTTCCTCAAAAATAGTATTAAAAAACTTATCTCGTGACGAATTAAATGCCAAGGCAGTAATAAGCCCTGATGGTTTCATATCATTTACAAGGATTCTTTCTCCGTAAGGTGCATTGTTGATAATAATATCATATCTAATTTCATTATTATGTAAAAACATTTTAGTTTGCTGCATAACTTCATCTGTTCTCGATGTCAAAAATATTATCATGTCTTTTTCAGGAATTTGTTCCAAAAATTCTTTTGCACCATCAAGAAGTGTATCATATCCGTCTATTTTATAACCGTTATGTTTCACTATCGTCCCATCAAGATCAAATATCCATGTGTGTCCTAATCGAGATAATTTTATTGTATTTTCTTTTTCACTTAACATTTTTAAGTTGTACTCCTATATGTCCTCCTGGATGATTCTTTTTAAAATCAGCCAATGTAACGCCTCTGCGACGTACAATTTCCATTGCTACCCCTTGCAACACTATTAAATTAACAGTGGTAGAATTATTTGGGACAATATTCCATTGATCTCCCTCATGCTCCAGTTCCAAAATTATAGAATTTTCTTTTCCAATCTCTTGAACCAATGTAGAATTTTCTTCAAAAGTAAGAAGCCATAATAAACATTTTCTCTTTTTTAATAAACCTGTAAGATAAATAGATTCCGCTGTCTCTCCGCTTTTTGTAAGAACAATCACTAAATCTCCCTCATTTACCATACCAATATCCCCATGGACAGCACTATTTGTATTCATATAAACAGCAGGCTGTCCCAAGGAATTCATTGTCCCTACAAACTTATCACATACTGGAACATTTTTTCCCAATCCACTCACAACAACCTTATGTCCATTTTCTATCGTCGTAATACATTCTTCAACCAATTTGTTAAATACCTTTTCATCAATTGATAATACAGACTTTTGAATAGTATCCAACATATTTGTAAAATAATTTATCATAATGCCTCCTCCATATAATATAAACCATTATAAAATGCTCCACATATAGAATCATAATCCTGCCATGCATAAGTTGTTAATGACAACCATATAATTGCATGTAGAAGTTTAATCTGCTCCGGTGTAACTTCATCCTTTAAAAGTTCAAAAAAGTATGGTTCTAGGTTTTCCCAATTATTAGAATCAATTACAAGCTGTACACTTTCTTTTTGAATATCCAATGAAAATTTCTTCAAATTGAACTGATCATAATTACCCACTAACGAGTAGTATAATTTAACCCAATCATAAGCAGGATCTCCATAAAATTCAGTTGTTCCAAAATATCCTCTTGGATCTATCAACATTGGAATTCTATCATTTTTCAGCATCATATTACTAAATGTACAATCGCCATGTATAAGCCTAAATTCTTTTGGCATATATCTCATTACTTTTTGTTCCAATTCATTTCTAACAAAAAAAACATTCCTACATTTTCTCCCATTAATAATCACATATTCTTTATCTGCAAATGGTACTAATTTTCTCACTTTTTCAAGTCTATCAAATGTTTTACCAATATATGCTTCATAATAACTATCTTTATCTGCTATACACCCCTCTAATTTTTGTACCGATTTAAGACATTCAACTATCTGTTTTAATATATCCTTTTTTCTTTCTTCCGGTATATTCCTATATTCATAGATATTTTTCCCATCTACTTTTTCCATTCGAATTGGATTCAACCCATAAATATGAGGTATATTTTCAAAATTACACTCTTGTATTTTTTCATACCAAGCACACTCTCTAACAGCAAGTTTTCTGCCTTGATCGTCTATACCTTCTTTTGTAATTATATCTCCGTTAATTATAAGTCTATTAAACGGACGACATTTTTCTACTTCTAGTTTCTGATATTCTGATTTCAAACCATATTCCTTTGTTTTGATTAATGGTAATTCCTGAAATTTTATATTTTGGGTTTCAAGCCATCTGACAAATTCCCCATCTTCTGGTACATCCTCAATAAAAGATTTATTTTCAAAAATAAAATGTCCCGCAACTCCTTGCGAATCACTTTTTATTTCTTTAAAATTCTTTCCATCCCATGACCACCTACAAGGGAAGTCTTTAGCTATTCCCACATAATTTAAAGATTTATCTGGAATTTTATACTCATCAGGCAAAACAAGATCACACCATGTTATCATAAATGATGACTTTTCCGGTATGTACTGTAACGCTTTCTTCATGCCAGAACATGTTCCATTATGCCCTGTTGCACATACTAATTTGTATTCAACTTCAGCAAATGCTTCCAAATATTTTTTTAAAACCTCAAATTTATAATCTCCAATTATAATAAATTTTTTTGATGGATATTTCCTAAACAAGTGAAAAATCATTGGTAAATTATTAATCGGAACCAAAGCCTTTGGTTTATTATGTGTCAAATTTTCCATCCGGGTTCCCTTTCCACCCGCTTGAACAATAATATAATTTAATTCCATCTTCAACTAACATTCCTTTCTATAATTCTTACTATTTTCTGTATATCTTCCTGAGTATTATCACTTAATATAATTTGCCAACTATTCTCCTTTCTTTCATTGGTTTTCTTAATATCATAATAATCAGTATATTGTCTACTTTCATATGGATATAAAGCAATCACATTTGTATTAGAAAATGTTGCTAAATCCAATATACCACTCCTAATACCTATTATAGCATAAAAACTATCACAAACTGAAGGAATTTTTTCCACTGGATAATAAGAATCCTTTCCATTAACCTCAACAAGATACCCCATTTCCTGTAATTTTTCCTTTATCATTTTTTCATATTTTTCTTTTTCCTTACATTGTATGGATTCTGCATCCATACATAATAAAATTTTATTCATTTTAGTTTGATATTGCTTTTTAATTTTTGGTATTTCATATGCTCCTTCTTCATAAATTTCCAAACAATAGGATTTAATACATTCTTTCAAAGAATTGGCCCGAAATCTTAACGCGCCTTCAATTCCTAACGAAAACCAATTTGCAGGAACCACAAAAAAATTATCGTCAAAAGTTAAAAAAGCTTTTTTTCCTGCATTGTATCTATCAGCAATCTCCAATATATGCAACCATCCCGAGGAAACTGCTTTAAAATCAACTTCCACATTAGAATATAAATTCACGATTGCTTCCATTCGCTTATGTGATATAATTGTAATCCTCTCAATACCTTTGCTTCTTTTCAAAGTATTTATATACCCCATTGTATATATACAATCTCCAATATGATCACAAACAATAATATGACAAGTATCTTTGTGTTGTAATTTCAATTTATAATACAAAATTGCGACCGGAATCACAAATATTTGCTGTAAAATGCTTTTTACAACATATTTCATAACAGTTTTCACTTTTTATTATCCCCTAATAACTTGTTTTCATAACATCCACATGTTCTCGCAGTCTCGTCATACATTATAACTTTTCCATGTTCAAGCCATAGTACTTTATTACACATTTCTTTAATTTGTTTTATACTATGTGATACAAAAAAAACCGTAGTTCCTCCTGTCATTAATTCCATCATACGTTTTCGGCTCTTTTCCTGAAAATCAGCATCTCCCACAGATAGAATTTCATCTACTATCAAAATTTCTGGTTCCACTACACATGCAACAGAAAATGCAAGTCTTGCCAACATTCCTGAAGAATATGTTCGAATAGGCGCCTCAATAAATCCCCCAAGTTCCGAAAATTCTACAATTTCATTATATTTTCTATTAAGAAATTTTTCTGTATATCCCAAAATTGCTCCGTTTAGAAAAATATTTTCTCTCCCTGACAATTCCATATCAAATCCCGATCCTAATTCTAACATCGGAACAATATTTCCTTTTATTTCAATGCTTCCTTCAGTTGGTTTCATAATACCAGAAATCACTTTTAATAAAGTACTTTTTCCAGCACCATTATGCCCAATAATCCCAACCACATCTCCTTTTTCAACTTCAAAACTAATATGTTTTAAAGCCCAAAACTCCCCATGTCGAAGATCTCTTTTCAACCATCTAACGCAAAATTCTTTCAGTGACGCGGCTCGATTATTATCAATATTAAATTTTAATGATATATCATTCAAATTCACAATCGAATCTTTCATAATTCTCTCCTAGATGTAGAATATAAATTTATCCTGTGTCTTTTTGAACACAAAACTTCCCATTATGAACATTAGAATTGCCCACGTTGTACATATAACAAATTCCATTGGTCTCGGGGTTATTCCATTTAAAATTATTGTTCTCACAGCATCTACATAATGGTACATTGGATTAAAATTAAAATACATTCTTATTTCTTTAGGTACAATTGTTAAAGGATAAAACAATGGGGTGACATACATCCAAATCATACTTAAAACCCCCCACAGGAACTGCATATCCCTAAAAAAAGTCATTGCAGAAGCCATAATCATTCCCATTCCCATAGTAAATACCATTAAACAAATAAAAATATATGGCAACATAAAATACGCACGCGTGATTTTTTCTCCTGTCAAAACAGCTACAATAATAAGCGGAATCAATGACATTAACAAATTGATACCCGAAGACAATACTCTCGTTATTGGATATACATACTTCGGCAAATAAACTTTAGTAATCAAAGATGCATTTCCCACTATTGAGGTTAAGGCTTGTCCTACTCCTTCATTAAAAAAGTTAAATGCCACTGTACCACATAATAAATATCCTGCATAATTATCAATATCCGATTTGAACAATTGAGAAAACACCACATACTGAACAATCATCATCAAAAGTGGATTTAAGAAACTCCAAAATACTCCTAAAACAGATCTTTTATATCTAGTTTTAAAATCACGAGATACCAATTGTTTTATCAAAAAACCATATTTTTTTACAATCCAAAAAGAGCCAAAAAAATAACTCTGTTTTCCCTTTAATGCTCTGCAAGCTAAAATCCAATATACTACAGCAATCATAAGAATTGCAACACTTACTAATTTCCAATAATTCGGTCCTGTCCAGACATAATTATCCCCTTGTATAGCAATACACATGGTTCCCGGGATAACTGAACCATTTAACAAAAGTGCTGCATCTTTTCCAACACTCGATTTTTCAAATTCGTATCCTATGTTGTACAATACAGTAGGTGCATTTCCCGTCTCTGCATCTGAAGTAACTGTAATTTTCACAACATGTCCTCTTATTATGTTTGCATTTTGAGGTATTGATATATATATATATTGATTCACACCTATTTTGTTCACATCATATGAATTTTCTGCTATTTCATGTCCATCTGTAATATCTTCACATTTTATATTTATATGACTACTAAAACTCTGTCCATAATTAGAAACCATAACCCCAACTGCCGTTATTTTATCCATTTCTGATGTATAAGTTTGTTCTACTCTATTCCCCTGTAAAATTTCTCCAACATCATTCGTAGGCATAAATTCATCTATATTTCCATCTGAACTTCTTTCATACAAAGCTTTTCCACAAGAAAAGTAAAATATTCCCATAAAAGTGATCGCAATAATCTCAATAATTAAAAATATTTTTATATACCACAAGTTTTTTTTATTTTCCTTTACCTTCATTTTTGTATCATCTTTCTATATATTTTCAAAACATCAGATCATATATCTGTTCCACATATTTGTATAATTTTTCTAATTATTCTTGTTTTTATATTATTTCTATATTGTAAAATTCAAAGATAATTTATAATATTTTTTATATCCTTCCTTTCCTTTTTATCAATTTTCCCAATCAAACAAAGTAAAACTTCTATCTCATATGCCATCATAGAATAATTTTCCCTTGCATACTCCGTTTTTTTCTTGCCAACAAAATTCCTTGTGATATAGCAAATCTTACATCATAAATTTTTTTACCGATATATTATCTGTAACTGAATTCTGTATTCCTTGTCGATAATAATAGCAGTCTTTTTCTATTATTCCATAGCTTTCCGCATAAATAATATTTCGAAGTACCCAAAATAAATCTTCTGCTGTTCTCCCCTCATCAAATAATATATTATTTTTTTAAAAAGACAATTTTATTATTTTATCGCATGCACTTCCAGGATACTTAGGCATTTGTGCGCACCATTTTATCCATTCTGCTTTAGTATAATTAATTGAAAAAGGCTTCCAAGTATTGAGCGCATATTTTCTTTCCCCGCCATATATTTTATATGCCTTCAACATATACCTATCCTTTTGCGACTTCTGTATTTCTTTTAATATCGTTTTTAATGAATTTCCATCAATATAGTCATCTGCATCAACAAACAAAACATATTCACCACTCGCTTTTTTCATAGCATAATTTCTTGCTGCAGCTGCTCCTTTATTTTTTGTATGATAGGTATACATATATGCATATTTATTACTATATATATCACATAATTCCCCCGATTTATCAGTTGATCCATCATCAATAAGAATTACTTCTATATCACTTCCAACATCATTTTCTATAATACTTCATAAACATTTTTCTAAATATTCTTCTTTATTATACACAGGAATTATAATTGAAATTTGTATATTCTTCATTGTCTACTTTCTACGATTCAATAATTTATCAAATATCTTAGCATCAAAATGAAGGTATGACAAAAACATAAGCATTAAATATCTCTTTTTTATTTTTCCCAAAATTTCTTTTGACTCTTCGCTTATTTCTTTTAGTACCTTTTTCGCTTCTTTTCTTCCCACTCTTTTTCGTTTGCACCTTAAAAAAGCTGTTATCAAAAAATCCGTTATAACAGAGCATGTTTTATACTCAAAATATTTCTGTCCCGCCTCTGGTCTTTTCTTTTTATATGAATTACACATTATTTGAATCACTTTTTCTACATGTTCCATACGGGCAACTCTATTGTCGTTTGATACACTTTGATTCACATCGCCCACTCTGTAAACATACAAATTTTGATCTAGCACACATATTTTTTTAGCATTGCTAACAGCAACTGTAATATAAATTGCATCATCATAAAAAACATTTCTGGGTAAATCTATTCCATATTCTCTATAAAATGCTGTTTTATATGTTATTCCATGTAACGTAAAAATTTTCCGATATTGTGCCCACTTGTTCATCAATTCCGACATAGTGAAATATTCTATTTCACTTTCCATACTTGCAAATATTCTATTTATTCCATTATTCTGAATGTTATAAGTTTCAAATCCACATACGATTACATCAGATTCTTCAACTTTTTTTAATGTATCCAAAAATTTTTCTAAATGACCCTTTACGATCCAATCATCAGCATCAACCACTTTAAAATATGTTCCGGTACAATGTTTTATCCCCTTATCAACTGCTGCCCCATGACCTCCATTTTCTTGTGTAATTACTTTTATACTATTCGGGTATCTTTCTGCATATTGTCTCGCTATTTTTTCACAGCCATCTGACGACCCATCATTCACAACTATAATTTCAATACATTCCATGTCATTCTTCACAAGAAATGAATCCAAACATTTTGCTATAAACTCTTTCGAATTATACATTGGTATAACAATTGACAAGATTTTTCTCATTTATCTGCCTTTCTTTCGTCATGATATTAAAGACACTATTATTTATAATACCTCTTTCCTCAGAAATCGTCAAGTTTCAACACTTTACTTCTAACATTGTTTCAATTTTTATCCTCATTCTAGTTTAAACACTTTTGTTCATTTTTTCAAAATATATTGCTTTCATATGATTTTCTACATTTTTTCTTCCAAATATATATATCATTTTACGATTTATCTCTCCCATATGTAAAAACTGTCCAAATGCTTCATTTTTCATATTATATAATTTTTCAAATGCCTTTATATATTCATCCCTTTTTGGGGGAGAAATCAATATCCCCCCCTTTCCATCTTTTATCAAATCCACATTTCCGCGAATCCTGCTACACACCACAGGAAGCCCCTCTGCCATGGCTTCCATCAGTGCCACCGATAATCCCTCCCGGAACGAAGACAACACAAAACAGTCGGATGTCTGAAGAATTTCATGCAGATCATTACGAAATCCCACAAATCGGATATGTTCCTCCAATCCATGCTCTTTTACATACTGTTCCAATTCTGCTTTCTTTTCTCCAATACCGCACATCACAAAGTAAATATTGGGATTATGTAATTGTTCGATTGCCTCAATCACTGTCTTCTGATTTTTATTCGGAGTGAACTCAGCAGCATTTGTGATCAAAAATGCATCTTGTGGAATTCCCAACTCCTTACGTTTCTCTTCCTTTTCCTTTTGAGACAAACCTTCCCTTTGTGTATCTATTCCAACCCCTGGCACGTAGGTAAGCTTTTTCATCTTAAATTTCTTTTTTGCCAGCTTGTAGTCCTCATGATTGATCGTTATCAACACATCCGTCCATCGGCTCAGCATCTTCTCCACCGGATAGTACACCAGCCAGTTCATAACCGGTGCCCCCTGATAGAAATGAAACCCATGTGCCGTATAGATCACTTTTGTCCTGGTCCGGTGTCCGGCAATCCTTGCGACCACACCACCGATCGGGCTGTGGCAGTGACAAAACTCATAGGTATTCTGCTTCATCAATGCTTCCACCTGCCACAACGCTTTCATGTTCTGCCCCATGTGTTTGATATTCCGTGCGAAATCGATCTGATAACAGTGCACGTGCATGTCCTGCAGTTTTTGTTTCAATTCTGCGACACGCTCATCCGAGCAGGTATTTCCTTCGATAAAATTGCAGGCCACATCTACCTCATACCCCAGTTTCTGCAGCAATGCAATGTTTGGCATATTAAATTGGTCAATCATGGAGGCGACGGACGCCAACATCAGAACTCGTTTCATCTTTTCCTTTCACCAAATACTCAACTAATTAATTCTTCTTTTATAGTATGGTAATATTGATGTATCTTCTTCCATCCCAATACATCAATTCCACCAACCACCAAAGTCAATATTCCACCAATAATAGTTATAAATATACCACCCCAATCCTTTGTCTCAATCACACTTCCCTTCATTGCAAACATAAACATCTCATACAGAAAGGCATGTTGATCCTTAAAGACAAAAATATCGAGCATTTCATACAAGACAAACCAAGAGGCAAGCACCATAAATGTAACCCATACAATTATCTTTACAATCGCCCAAAACAGATTCTTCCCCTTTTTATCATTTTCCAAGCTAACCACACGCTTCTCAAGGTCATTATCCGTTTTCTCATCTTTATCCTCTACCATCTCTACCTTGTCATCCCCGGTCACCGGAGCAACATTTTCTTCCGATTGCTCGACAACCACCGGACGAAATGGAATAATTTCTTTTTCCGGCTCGCATGTCATATAAAAGATATCCGGATACGTCTCTTTTGTATACTGCATAAAGTCATCCTTGGAAACACTGTAAAACGGTCTCCCCTCGTTTTCTACCCGTGCCGGTTCCAGGATTGCCTGACAATGATAGCATTGATACGAAGCAGCAAATCCATCACATACGAAGACATTCTGACTATGGCATTGTGGGCAGCTATAGTGCAGTTCTTTTCGAACCAGATTTTTTGCACACAGAACCTGCAGCATACTCTTGGTATATGTAATTTCCAGATCCAGCCGTTCACTCAGGTCCTGCGTCGTAAACTGCTTACATTGCCTTTGTGTCAACTGCGGCAGGATTTTCATACATCGTGCCCGAACCGCTTCTCTTTCGTTCATACTCTTTATAAAGCCCCCATATCTGCTGGAATTCTTCTTCCGAATAATATTTTCCTTCCAAAATGTGCAGCGTCAGAAACTGATAATTATCAGCCTCATATTTCACTTGTAATACCCCTCGCGCTCTTGGAAAATTGACCGTCAGGGAAATAATTCTTTTCACGATATCCAAAGAATCCCTGATACACATAAACGTCTTGGCATCATAAATACAATCTACGCCATTTTCTCCTGTTAAGTTTGCCGACAGATTATCTCTGTCACTGAATCGAATTCTTGATACATATTTTTCTTCGCGCGGAAGAAGCGACTCCAATGCATGATCTTCCCGGTAATCATATAATGCGGTCTGTTGAATCAGGCGATATAGTTCTTCCTCTAAATTAATGATTCCATCCGGCATATATAATTTTCCATCTTTTTGTTCCACATGATGCAATGGAATATTTTGTAACATTGCATCGATAATGCTGCTAAGACTCTCTCTCTTATCATCAATCTCTTTTATATTTGGAAGCCGTTCAAAAAACTGGTTGAACAATTCTTTGCTCATGTCATACAATACATTCTGAGGATCAGCCGCTCTATTGTTGTCCAATTCCAGTTCTAATGTTTCTTCTACTATACTATAGATCTTATCAAGCTGAATCTGCGGACGGCTCTCCTGTATAATTCCATGCTGATTCCATACTTTAACAATCATGCAGCGCTGTTCCAGATCAATGGTTACCGGAAGATAGGAACACTCCGCCTCGATCGGACCGGCAGAATCTTTTAACATGCAGAATACAAAAATCAGATGCACCCTGATTAAATTTCCATTCCTTCTTTCTTCCTGTATCGCTGCAAGCTTCGTGGAGTCTTCCTTCGGTGGAATCGTCTCTATGATCTGGTTGTACGTCCAATCTGGGATCTGGAATTTGCGCATAAGTCTGCCCCACGAATCCCTGCTCTTTAATCGCAGACATGTCGAAGCAGTTAATGAATACACGCGCATCAATCGATGATGACCATATAATAATTCTTGAAAGAAAAAATCATTCAGATCCTCAACAGAAATCAATCCATTTTGACAGAGCTGTTCTAGCAAAACCCGATGGTCCGCAAAAGACAGCCTCTGCTCATTTGCAATTTTCTGTTCGGTAAGAAATCTATTCAGGCTTGTTGATGATATATTATCGATAAGTTCCTTAACTATATGCATTCTCTTGTCCTCTGTCTTCCGTAACCCCAAATCCAATAAATATTATTTTTATTATATCACGAACCTTTATCTTACTCAATGTAAAAAACCGGTCAGACTTATCATCCAACCGGTTTTTCCAGAAAAATCATTTTTTATTCCTTCACCCACAAATTCTTTTTCCAACGCAATTTGGCATTATACATACTATTCACTCCGAAACTCCAAAAAATACTGCGTATATAAGTTTTCACATAATTTCAAAATATCCGTTTGTGAAAAATCTTTTAATTTTTCCATAAACAAATCTACAATATAATTAGAATACTTCTTTTTTTCTCTATATTTTCCGTCTGCATTTATCACATCTTCAAGGAATTCCACCAACGCGTTCGTTTTAAAACCAATATCATTCAATCGAAACTGATTAATATGATGCTCTATGTAATCAATATCATTCTCATCGTATTGGTATCTTGTACTTGGAATAAACTCTGCATTTTTCACATCATACTGCAGACAATATTTCAATTGTGAATTTATTCCATGTACGCCATGTGGTTGTAAAATAATCCGTGACACTTTACCATATTCCTGTTTTAATTCTTTATATGGGCCACATTCCTGCTTGCACATTTTCCCACTACAATTCACTTTTTCTCGAAATAATTCTATCTGTGGAAGGATTTTTTTACATCGTTCTTCTTCTCCAGTCCTTTTTAGCGACTGATTACAGTGACTACACGTAAGCGCAATATTTTGAACACATTCTTCTAAATGTTCTTCATCTAATTTCTTTTCAATACTATGTTCAAGATTTCCTGTGTCTACTCTATCACTTTTAAGTAGGGCATAACAATACATACAATGATTTTTGCTTATATTTCTTAGCAATTCTAATAAATTTTTCCCGGCCTTGTTTTTATATCCATACTCAATTTTTTCCTCATAAGATGGTGAAAAATCAGGAATATCCAATAAGAAAAAATCGTTTTTCACACATTCCACTCCTCAATTTGTTTTATGATCATTTTCTGTACCTTTGTAATTTTTCCTGTCTTTATAGTACAAAGCTCATTTTCACATTCTTCATTCCAAATGCCCGACATTTTATTGTTAAATAACACGCGCAATTTTGTATCAATTACCTCCTTTGATGTTTTTTCCTTTTCAATTTTGAAAACATCCTTAAACAAGTCATATACTTGTGATATGCTCCTAAAATCTCCTGCATCTAACACTTCATAATTCGTATTTCTCAGTAAAACAATATTAGCATTTTCTGTTTCAGCAATCAGATCTGCGGAATGCGTTGTTACAATAAAGTTTAATGTTGGAAAATTTATTCTTAGAAAATCAAATATTTTTCCACAATTTTTTACAGATAAAAACTCATCTATCTCATCTATAACAATTATGCCTTCATGCATCGTGTCCTCATAATATAATATTTCCAAAAAAATTCTAATTAACGCTTGATAACCACTTGATAAACTAAATCTTTCATCATTAACGTAAACTACTGCTCCTGTCAGTTCCTGTTTCACTTCAAATTCTATCTGCAAAAAAATCTGTATAAGTTTCTCTAACCGTTCTTTATAATTAAAATAAAAATCTTCAATAGCCTTTGGTGTTCCTCCATAATAGAACGAATCCTTATGATTAAAAATATCTTCATTTAACCGAGTATCATTTATTTTGGAAGAGTATACTATATTTTTTTCCTTTTCAAAGGTAATTTGTTTCACATCAAATTCGCGATTCACTGCATCAATAAAATAATACTTCCGCCTGTCACCGTTCTCTATGACGCCTTTTAAAACATCCGATTTACCACTGGAATTATCCCCCAATAAAATGGTATCTTTATATGGCAATTGTTCACCAATCATTTTTTCACACAAGTCACTGACCATAGCCTGATAACAAGTCATATATCATTTTCCACCTTTTATTCATATTTGTGCGTGAAAAGGTCCGCGCATTCATTGTACTTTTTATTCCTGCATCTTCAGAAATGTCATTATATATTTCATCCGTAATTAATACATTAATATGTGTTTTTTCTAAAACCACAAAAATCCCTTCCGTAATCAAAACCTTATTAAAGTTTTCACGGCTAATATCTAATCTACAAAAGAATTTTTCTAAACTTTCCTGATATTCTTCGACTTCTTCTGACGTAAAATAAAATGCCTGCTCCGTAAAAGCATCAATAAACTCTTTGATTTTGATTGTACCAGAATCTCCTTTTATTTGAAAATCCATTCCATCATATTTCACAAACTTTTTCATAGCACAAAAACGATATAGTTTTTCCATATCATCATATTTGTCACTCATATGACCATACAATTTTCTCCATTTGAGATCATTTCGATTTATAGCATCTATCATTTTGCTAAATTTGCAAGGATATACGCCATTTCTCATTTCCTGATCTGACAAGCGTGTTCCACCATTATTAAGGTTTGTGAATATTTTGTGCAGTGTAGCTTCTGGATTATCTATCATTGATGTTTTTATTTCTACAACCGAAATAGTAGTGTAATCAACTTTTCTTTTGATGTCTTTTGGAAGTGTCGCATAGGTAATATCACATTTTTCCTTTCCAAAAATCATATAAAACTTCGTTGGAACAATATCGTATTTCTTTGCAAGAGCTTCTTCAAAATTACTTGTGTGATCAATATCCAGTTCTCTGTAATCAAATACGTTTTGTTGCGTATCCGCAAAAAATCTTCCAATATAATAAAAATACAGACTCATCACTCTCTGCTGTCCATCCAAAATTTCAAGCTGTCCATTTTCATTTCGGAATGCATAGATTGGTGGAATTGGTAAATCCCGAAGGAGGGAAGTCGCCAATTCTTCCACCTGTTGCTTTGTCCATCGATATTTTCTCTGATACTCAGGTATTACAAACAAATTATCATGTACCCCTTCTGCTAACGCCTTAAATCCCATATCTGTTTTATATTGTTGAATACTGATTTTTCTATATATCTCATTTAAGGAAGTTTCTATTAGTTCATTTTCCTGTGTCATATATTCTCCACTCTTTATTCTTAATATTTACAGTTTCAGTTTATTTATTATAGTAACACACTTTAATCATATTTTCTGTTTCAATCTGCTCATCGCTGATTGAAACTCCCCTCTCGGATCAGCAATTAATATCTCCAATTCATGAGACGTTCTCCAGCAATTTACAGCTTCTACAACGTCAAGCATGATCTCCAATGCCTCACGCAGCTCATCCACTGTCACAATAACAAAATTATCCCCCGGATATCTTGCATCATAATAATAGTCTTTGAGTAATGCCAGATCCTTCCTCTCTAATTGCAAGGAAGTATCCACCCTTTTAATCTCATCGTATAAGGCACGCAAATTATGGGATGTCATTAGTTTTTCAATTCCAGTACAAACCAGTTCTGCCACAGATTTCAACATTTTTTCTGCGATTTGCTGTGCCGAAGCTGCAGCCGGATTGCAGTATACAGGTGACACTGCATCCCTTAAATACCAGAATTCATTGCACGCAATAGAATAATAAGAATTTGCCTTTATCATATTTTCAACTCCTTATAATCTCTTCTTAACTGTTGTGTAAACTTTGAATTATCATGTTCGAAATACTGCGGTGTTACAAAAACCACATCCGCATGCAACATCTCGAGTTCTTCCCGCAAGGCTCCCATCATCCATCTTTCCGGTTTTTCCGGAACTATGATGCAAAAGTCGATATCACTGCTGGCCTTATAATCATTTCTCGCGTAGCTTCCAAAAATCCCAAAACTCTGATATTTGATACTCGAATTTTTAATAATATCTACGCACTTGTTCAACCGGTCTTTAAAATCATTTTCAACAACAGGTGACACGTACGGCATCCCTAAACCTCCACTCTTTCTATTAATCTGTCCTATCACAGTTTCTACAGATTCCACCATTTTTTATTCTTCATGATATCTTCTATCAATTATAAGTTATGCAATTACCCGGGACACAAATTGGCGATTTTTCCCATTCTGATGCTCAAATTGAAATTCGAATTCCAATGTAACTTCCGAACTGTTCACCATATTATTTTCCCCTTCAAAATATACATAACCATCAAGAGAAACATCAGCTTCCAATATGCCTCTCACAATCGTACATGTATCATCCTCTTCCTGTTCTACCCGGACAACTTTGACATTTTCTATTTGATCCAATTCTGCATAGTCAACATATGTCTCAAACGCTTCATCCAATTCCTGACCTTCCATGTTCATAACAGAATCGTCAATTTCATTATACAAGTCATCCCAAAATTCGTTTTCAATGATTGTAGCGACCAGATTTCTATCATATTTCACGTATATCAGTCTCCCTGTGTCAAAAAATATTTAATTGCGTCCCAATAAGGTGGCAGTTCTTCCGAACATTCAAATTTTTTCAATTCCCGCTGTTTTTCTTCTCCATTCAACTGGAACACATTAAATGTCCATAAAGCGTTTTCTCTGGCACGACATAAACGTTTATCATTCAGGTTCAACTTTGTAATTGTATACTCAGCTGCCTCATCTGTCTTTTCCGCCGGCTGTATTGTTCCATCCTGCTGATATCGAAAATGACTTTCACAATCCTTCTCCAGCGGAGAAATCATCCGCTTTGCATCAAAATTATTTTCTTTTTTATGTCCACAGTGCCTGCGATTGTCTCCATTACAAGAAGCATGAAGATTATTATAGGCCAGAGATAAATCCTGATTTTGTGCCTGAGGCCGAAAATGTTCCACATGAAAACTATTCTTTTGTACTTCAGTCTCTGTATTTTTAATATAAGAACAACAATAGCAGCAAAGATGTCTCTGTTCTGCAAGCAATGCATTCTTTAATATTTGCAGTTCCTTTTCATGCCGGATATCCTCATACCCTGCTTCTCTTTTATGCTTATTCTTGAATTTTTTCTTCCACCGGCTTACTTCTTCTGGTTCACCTGTCTTTTGAATATAAATCATAAAAACTTTATCGCCCTTTTGCAATCAAGATTCTTGCACGCACAACTTTCGTATTCTCTTCCGATGTCATCCATGCAAGCTTATTTACAAGTTTTTCTGCCTCATCATATGCTTTTTCATTCAGATACACATTTATTTGCTCTAAGAGTTCCGTTGTCTTCCTGTTATATACTTCGGTATCCATGTAATCTTCCAGAATTGTATTGACATCCCAGCCGTTCATCGGCTCCATCGGTTCTGCCAAAACCAGGTGCGTTTCTGCATCTTCATGCAAACGTATTACCTGTATATTTTCATCCACAGACTCCAGCACTTTCGGAGCATGTGTGGAAACAATAAACTGAATATTTGGAAAAGTATTCTGTAAAGCCGGAAAAATCTTCTCCTGCCACTTCGGATGCAGATGCAGATCAATTTCATCAATCAGCACAATGCCATCCCCTTCCAACGGATTCTCCCTCTTCGGATTTGCAATTGCCAGCCTCCGGCTCAGATCGCCTACCAGTGCGATTACACTTTTTTCTCCTTCTGACAATTGATAAAATGCCAATTCCAATTCTTTTTTGATGACAATAAGTTCCGCATCTTCTTCTGTTACTTTCACACGAATTTCCGAAAATCCATCTCCCAATGCGTTTAATATGGCTTTTTTTACTGCATGTAACTGTGGATCTTCTGCATTCGGCGTTTCCACTCGTATACTGTTTTCATATTCCTGTCTTCCCCGGAACCATTCAAAAAATAACCGGAAATTGATCACTCCTCCAAATGCAGAATCTCTCCACGCATCCAGCTTCCCTGCTGCTCCTGTATAACGCCTTCTCAATTTACGTGTTTTTTCATTATAGCGGTCAACTCCATAAAACACATAAACAGGAATATTTTCATTATTTAAAGTAAACTCTTTCTGTGGTGTTTCCGTGTCATCGTTTTCATACTCTTCTTCTGTTTCCAAATAATCTCCCAGATACTGTTTTCGAATATATTCCGAAACTCTCTTCAGTTCTTTGGAATTATGCAGATTTTTCCCCTGAATTCTTTTTCGGTAATAGTGAAAATTATTTCCCTGGTCTTCAAGAAACAACGTTATTTTTGCTTCTTCTTCTCCAACTTTTACATCCTTTTCTCCTAAAAGAGAGGCTGTTATCTGTTCATCCTGTGCGGCTTCCTGCATAATTCTGGAAAAGAGAAGATTGCAGACATCCAGTATTGACGATTTTCCCATTCCGTTTACTCCATAAAAAATGGCATCTTTTCCGTTTAATACTATTTCTGTATCTGAAAAACCTCTGAAATTGTGCACTTGCAGTTTGTCTATTCTCACGCTTTTCTATCTCCTAAACCTTCGAATGCATACCATTAAGCTATTTATCATCTTTTCAGTAGTATCATACTTTAATTCTTTTATTTATGCAAGATTTTCCCATTCCAGCTCTTATCCTTCCGTCCTTCTTACCGACTCTTTCCAGTCACACACACGATATTCTTCCTTATATTCACTCATCTGCATATCGTACACACTGTCACCAAACGCTTTGCCCGTCAGGATGCCAATTTTTCCCGGAATCTTTTTCATCAGCCGGATGATCCAGCCAGTCGCTGGAACCATCACAAGCCGGTGTCCTTTTACCATAGCGATCATCTGCACCAGATCCGAAGTATTGATATACTGCTCGTTCTGCGGAAAAAACACTCCGGTCTCTTCGTTGTCGATCATCCGTTTGACAAACTGTGCCAGATTTTCTATATAAAGCATGGAACGCTGATTATGTACAATCGGAAATAGCGGAAGTTTTCCTGCCAGTTTTGCAAGCTGTGGATAGTTTCCCTTTGATCCCTTTCCGTAAATCATCGGCGGGCGCAATACAACAACCTTAAAACGTTCATCTGCCAGTGCCTGTATTTTCTGATCCGCCTGCCATTTGCTGTCTCCATAGAAATTCAATGGTTTGGGAATTGTATTTTTTGTAATTTTCTTTTCTCTACATCCGCTGTATACAATCATGGAAGACATAAAGAGAAACTGCTGCACGCCTTCCTTTTTGGCTTTTTCGGCTGTCTCTACTGCCAGATCTGTATTCACGCGGTAATACTGCTTCTTTTCTTCTTCTGTCACCTGTCCCACATCTGCATGTGCGATTCCCGCCACATGATAGACCACATCATATGTAGAAAAATCGTGTGTCCGCCATGTTTGGGTTCTCATATCCAGCGTGTCAACCTGGTAGTACTCCGGCCATTGTCTCAGCCATGCCTCCACGGAAGTTCCCACATAACTGCCGCTTCCGGTGATCAGAATCTTCTTTTTTCTCCTGCCCTTTTCACGTTCTTCTGTGTCTTTTGCAATGGTTTCCTTTTTTGCGCTGCTCTGTGCTGTTTCGCTTTTGTGTGCTTCTGTCTCTTCTTCCTCTTTGTTCAGTTCGCCGGTTCCACCTTCAACCACGCCGTCGTGCATGAGCACGGAGCCAATTGTGCCAAGAAAGCATTTCAGATCCATCCATGGTCCCAGATGTTTGACATATTCGCCATCCAGTCTTGCTTTGTCCGGAATCTCCAGTTCATCTCTGCCATTGATCTGTGCCCACCCGGTCAGCCCCGGTGTCACATCATTGGCACCATATTTCTCACGCTCTGCTACCAGATCATCCTGATTCCACAGTGCCGGCCGCGGTCCTACGATACTCATTTCTCCTTTGAAGATATTAAAAATCTGTGGCAGTTCATCCAGACTGGTTTTGCGCAGAAATTTTCCTACCTTTGTGATGTACTGCTCCGGATTCTCCAGCATATGTGTCGGCACATCCTTCGGTGTGTCAATCCGCATGGTACGGAATTTGTAAATCTGGAAGAAACTCCGGTGGATGCCGACACGCTTCTGCTTAAATAATATCGGTCCCGGTGTATCCAGTTTGATCGCAATACATAAAAAAAGAAGGAGTGGTGATAAGATCACGATCGCCATCCCACTTAATATGATATCAATTCCTCTTTTGATGTAATGGTATCCTTTCATGGCTGACTTGCTCCTTCCTGATTTCCCATATTTTCATAAATTTACATATGTTATATCATACTCTATTTTAGTGCATATTGCAATGACTGAAGTAGGTGCAACATTTTCATTCATATTCATTCTATTTTTCCTTTAAATAAATCTTGAAGGATAATAGGAAGTTATCTGTCAGATATACCTTAAAAATATTTTTTTATTTTATACGTGAAGGAGAAAACTATTATGCTTAATTATTATGATCTAATCATGGGATCTTCTAACTCCAGTTTTTTATCTGTTTTTAACAATGTATGGAAAACAGAAATTGCTTCTCATAATTTGCCCTATACACACGCGTTACAAATTGAAAACGGAAGTCGCTTAAGACCGTTATTATTTGCTTGGGGATATTATGCAAATCAAATACCAAAAAATAATTTTTTTGTTGCTAATTATGCACTTTCTATTGAATTGTTGCATAAATCCTCAATTTTATTAGATGATTTAATAGATGATGATATTGCCAGACATGAAAAGAATACATTTCATGTAGAATTTTCAAAATCAGAAGCTTTATTATATGCACTTTATCTACTAAATCGTAGTGTAGCACTGATGAATGAAAAAGATATTAAATATAACAGTTTATATACATCAGAGTTACTGAAAATTATAGATAACATGGCAAGGGGAGGTATCCAAGAAATACATAGTCAAAATACAGTGTTTAATATAACAGATGTTAAGGAAATTATAGATTTGGAAACAATTTCATTAATTAAAAACAGCTTTGTTCTGGGATATAAGCTATCATCAAATGGGGATTTCGATATACCAGATGATATAATAAATATTGGCCATTCATGTGGATATTGCTTTCAAGTTTTAAATGACATTGAACCATTTTCAGCCCCAGATATCAACCAAAAATATAAGGGCATCACAAATTATGATTTTAGTAAACAAAGAAAAAACATCGTTGTATCTTTCGTATATGGTGCATGTACTTCAAAAGAAAGAGAAAACTTAAAAAAATATTCTGACTTTATTTACATGAATAAGCTTATTGAAAAATATGAAGTATTACCCATTTTACTTAATGAAATGGAAACACAAATTGATAATATTGCTCAGTGCATCAGTCGACTACAAAGTAATAATTCTGTATTTTATACTGATTTCAAAAAGTTCCTGTCAAAAATATTTATAATATGTTATCAAAAATGTAATTTAGTTTTTGATAATAAATGGTTGGATCATTGACATAAATGGACTCACCAAAGTTAGCAATGCAAGGCTAAATGTATAAAAATTTTCAAAAATAGTATGACTATACTTTAATGGATATTCCTCTGAATCAGAAATCATTTTTATTAAGGATAGCTTTTTTTGTATGATACATAAATCTGTTTCCGATGCACTAGCTGATAAAATCTGAATCTGTTTTTCGATACTTTTTATACTGATGCCTTTGCATTTACTAATACATCCTTTAATAAAATAACGACTCAAAAATGTAAATACCGGAACAGCCAGTGCAAAAAAAATTATAATACCTCCCCATGTAATAATAAAGAGAGCCTTTGAGGATGTTTGAATTCTTAAATTACCATTTTTAAATATAATCACATTTGATGGGAGATTAATTGCATACATTGTACTATACATAAGCCCCAAAATCAAAAACCATTTTTCAATATAACTAAACTCATGTGCTAAGCGCACAATCCAATCTGTTAAAGCTGGAAAATAGAAAAAATAATTTTTTACACTGATTTTTTTCAAATCCTGTGCAAAAGATAATAATTCTAAATATTTTAGATATGCCTGAATTCCTGTAGCAAAAACAATGGCTCCTAACACTCCACCATATACACCTGTAGGAGTACATTCCAGACATCCCAATTTGAACATGGAGACAATATATATTGAAATGAAAACACATGAAATGACAAATCTATGCATAGGGGTTATATATTGTTGTGTTCTCGAATGAAAACTCCCCCAAACAACCATTTCTTTTCTTTTTTTTAATTCATCTTCTAAAAGATCATTTTCCAAATCTATTTTTTTTAATACGAATATTTGAATCATCCACATAATTATTAATATATATTGATTAACATAAAAATTCTTATGGCTCCAAAAGACATTCAAAACATATCCTATAATCAATGTGAAAACCAAGTATTTAAAAATTGTTTTTAGTTTTAAATCTTTATATAGTTTTTTTAATATATCTTCAATCTTTTTCATATAAACACCTGTAATACTTTTTATAGATAACTTCCTATTATTTATCATAATACCATATATTTCTAAAAATTATAACAAAATCCCTTATTTTAATCCATTTTTCTTATTTAAACGGTAATTTATTGTTTAATCTCACCGTTTTCCTATCAAAACATCACCTTTCGACATCCACATTTTGTATTTCCCCAAAATCTATTCTATACCCTTTCCCACCCATACTGATACAGGAAACACCACTGTTCTATCCATGTAATTGTTACATATTGTACAATTTTTTCAAATTTTGCCTTATCCAACAAAATCTCCCCCATTTCATGTACCATATACTCCTAAACAAAACTTCATATACAAAGGAGACCACCCATGAATAATTTACAGACACACATCAACAACTATCTGGAACACTGCCGTCACCAAAAACGTCTGGATTCCAAGACTCTGAAAGCATATCGCATCGACCTTCAGCAATTTTATGCCATTTTTTCATGCAGGGATGTTTCTGATATTACACCGGATCTGTTGGAAAATTATATTGGCAGTCTGCACCAGAAGTACAAACCCAAAACCGTAAAAAGAAAGATTGCCTCGGTCAAAGCTCTTTTTCACTACCTGGAATATAAAGAAATCATCGCCCGGAATCCTTTCAACAAGGTGCAGATCAAATTCCGCGAACCTGTGATTTTGCCGAAAACCATTCCATTGCACACGATCGAAATTTTCTTATCTACGATCTATGAGCAGCGCACCATCGCCAAAACGGATTATCAGAGAAAAAACGCTTTGCGGGATGCCGCTGTCATAGAACTTTTATTTGCAACCGGAATACGGATTTCCGAATTATGCGCTCTGCGTATCTGTGACATCGATTTGTACGATGGATCAGTCCTGATCTACGGAAAAGGTTCCAAAGAACGAATTGTTCAGATCGGAAACCACGAGGTCATACAGATTCTGTCGGAATACCGCAATGAATTTCTCCCCCAGATGGAAACCTGCCAGCATTTCTTTGCGACGCTAAACGGAACGGCATTATCCGATCAGTCGGTACGGCGGATGATCAACAAATATGCTTCTCTTGCTGCAATTGAACAGCATATTACACCGCATATGTTCCGGCATACATTTGCTACCAGCCTTTTAGAAGCGGATGTCGATATCCGCTATATACAGGAAATGCTTGGTCACAGTTCCATTCATATTACAGAAATCTATACGCATGTTGCCATGTCAAAGCAGCGTGCCATCCTCACTACCAGACATCCCCGCAATACGTTTCATCTGTAAAAAGCAAAACAGCAATTCACGTGCCATGCACGGAATTGCTGTCATTGATAGCCGTTCTATTTTTACCTATTTATTCTCCCCCGCCAATTCCGGGTGATACGTCGGCACAATTTTCTTGACACACTCCCGGATGTCTTCCGGTTCTGTCACAACGTACTCTTTTAATTCTTCCAACTGCTGCATGAATTTTTCTTCATCCAGCTCAATCGGTTTACCGATATGAATCAGATTGTTTGCGGTATCCTGCATCCCTTCTTCATCCATCAGCATCTCTTCATAAAGTTTTTCTCCCGGGCGAAGTCCTGTGAAAATGATATGGATATCTTCATCCGGCTTGTGACCGGAAAGAAGAATCAGGTTCTTTGCCAGATCCAGAATCTTGACCGGCTCTCCCATATCCAGAACAAAAATTTCTCCACCTTTGGCATAGGTGCCCGCCTGCAGCACCAGAGATACCGCTTCCGGAATTGTCATAAAATACCGCACGATATCCGGATGGGTAACCGTGACCGGACCTCCACGCTCAATCTGTTTTTTGAACAGCGGAATCACACTTCCGTTACTGCCAAGCACATTCCCAAAACGCACGGCTACGAAATCTGTCTTCGATCTGCGGTTATAGGTCTGAATGACCATCTCACAGATGCGCTTGCTGGCACCCATGATATTGGTTGGATTGACTGCCTTATCCGTGGAAATCATCACAAATTTCTTCACCCCGTACCGATCTGCCGCCTGTACAATCTTCCACGTGCCAAGCACGTTATTCTTAATTGCCTCGTTCGGACTCTCTTCCATGAGAGGCACATGCTTATGTGCCGCTGCATGATAGATAATCTCCGGCTTGTAATGTTCAAAAATCCAGTTCATACGATTCGTATTCCGCACGGATGCAATCAGCACAACAAGATCCAGCTCTGGAAACCGGACTTTCAGTTCGTTTTGCACATCATAGGTCGTATTCTCGTAAATATCCACAATAATCAGCTGTTTTGGCCTGTGTGCGGCAATCTGCCGGCACAATTCGCTTCCGATAGAGCCGCCGCCCCCTGTAACCATTATGATTTTCCCAGAAACATAATCCATGATGGACTGCAGATCAACCGTCACCGGATCCCGCCCAAGAAGATCATTGACATCTACATCTTTTAATTTGCTGACGCTGACATCGCCGTTTACAAGCTGGTAAATGCCAGGCAGACGCTTTAATGTGCATCCGGTTTCTTTGCAGATATCAAGAATCCCCTTGATCTGTTTCTGTGTGGCCGATGGCATGGCAATGATGATCTCATGCACATGCAGTTCTTCGACTTTTTCCAGAATATCGCTCCGATCTCCTACGACTTTCGCTCCATGAATATAATTGCCGATCTTGTTCCGGTCATCATCAATCACACCAACAACCTTCTTTTTCACATAGCGGCTGTTGTTGATTTCTTTGATGATCTGGTTCCCGGCATCTCCCGCACCGATTACAAGTACATTTCGTCTGTACACGCCGGCTCTGCGCATATTGCGAAGCACACGCAGTCCGCGGTAAGAATATCTGCATCCCATGACAAATACAAACAGAAACAATCCATACAGAATGTAAAAGCTTCTTGGCACCGGGTACATATCCCCCCAGTTCCGAAGCAATATCAGCACTGTCACAACAACGGTATCCAGAATACATGCCGAAACCACATACATCATTTCCAGTGCTCCCGCATAGCTCCAGAGACTGGAATACAGCCGGAGCAGCCAGAAAATGACCAGCGTAACAATTATCATAAAAGGAAGCGCTCTCCACACTTCATCCATATATTGAAACGGTACGCTTTTGATATTCAGATCAAACCGAATCAATAACGCAACTATGCTTGCAGCAAACACTGCAAGCACGTCGTAGCACATCAGAAAAATCCGTCTGATCAGTAATTGTTTATCTTGAATGATTTTTTTCATAATTTCAATCTGTTATTTTTGATTCTTTCTCTGTTTTCTCGATTGTTTTTTCGATGATTTCTTCCTGACTGAGGATTCTGTCACTCCAGCCCCTTTAGTATTCTGTACCGTCTGCGCGGTATCTGCTTTTGCACTCTCTGCTGCTTTTGGAATACTCTGTTTTACGGCAGTATCACTTTCTGCAGAAACCACTGTTTCTTTAACAAAGAGATTTTCTTTCTTTACGAGCATACGGTTCACTGCAAGTCCCAGACCAAGCATACCCCAGAATACCGGAGCGGTACATACATTGGAATCATTCACAATGGCCACGAGCAAATATACAAGCACAGCGGCAAATATTCCAAATCCGACCCAGCTGATACTCTCGTGCAGATCCACTCTGCGGTAAATGCGTACCGACTGTACCAGATACCAAAACAGAAATACCAGAAGTGCCAGAGTACCGAGTAATCCGGTTTCCACCCACTGCTGCAGATACCAGCTATGGGCTTTTACTCCATAGCTATTAAATCCATACACATATGCCTGACTAATATAATCATTTTGCGGATATTCAAATAAATAGCTATTGGCTCCTGCCCCCATAAATACATGTTTTCCTAACAACGGAATAGTGTCATTCCAAATATGACCTCGTTTACTCATCGCATCATCATTAAATAAATGTGATTGTTTCACTTTTGGAAATTTGATTGCCTTTCCTGCCGGATTCATATACAAATAACCGTCATCATCTGTTTTGGTAAAATTCCACGAAATTCCATCTACGTATACACTCATCCCCGCTGTATCATTTGAATACATAATCGGCTGGATCTGCACATTTGCGAACCTATCATCATTAATATTCGAAATTTGCTTTTCCTGATCCACTTCCGTGGTTGTCAACTCATTATTATCTGCATCATGACAAGATATAAGAATTTCGCCATCATCCTTCATTTCATAAGACACATACAAAGGATTATTCCAGATGTCCAATTCCACATCATTATCTGTTGTTTTAATATCATTTAAAGAAAACTGTTCTTTCATATGATATGTTCCGGCAATAGTATCTTTCACACTTTTTCCAATCCCGGTTGTATTCGCCATCACTCCAGCTACAATTATCCCGGCAATTACTACCGCAATTCCTGCCACAAACCATTTCTTTTTTCTGCTAAGCAGTACAAGCCCCAATATGACAGCTCCGATTGCTAATGCCATCCATCCAGATGAACTCCGACTTCCTACCAAACAAACAATGCAAAGTACTTCTGCTATTACGATTACAACTCGATGCCACATCTGTTTAACCGCTATTAATAAACAGAGAAGTAATGGAATTAACATTCCGAAGTAAAAGGAAAGGAAGTTCGGATTGTATAAAGTTGTATATGCGGTCTTATCTGGAAAATTAAAAGTAAGATCCTTCAAATCTCCCCACCATTTGGAACTTATAATCAAATGTTTTCCCAATGAAGATTTGAAAAAATCAAGTCCCAAACTTTGAAAAACTCCAATCACAGTGACAATTAACATACCGATACCAGACCATCGGAAAATCATATATATCTGTTTTTCTTCCGTCACACAATTGTATGTATAATAACATAAAACCATATATGCAATTACGACCCATACAGATTCAAACAATTCATAAGTACCATGTGATACCCAATATTTATAATTTGAAAACAAAGCCGACATCACAACAAATAATGCATACACCATCAAAAAATAAAAAGAATTCTCAAATACAAACTCTTTTTTATTCAAATAATGAATCAACAGAGCAGCAATCATTATAATCCCTACAATTATGATTGCAATCATCTTCCACGCAAAAAATAAATCCGTCTGATCATTTGCATTATTGGGGAACCAATCAAACTGTGCCAAATTTGTACTATAAGCGTAAGAATGTACAAGAACCGGTACTAACCCCATCATTAAAATGATCGGCAACAGCCACATATTGAAGTTTTTTGCATTTTTATTTGTACTCATATTCCAAACTCTACTCCTTATATCTCACTGATTATATATCTAGTAGACATAATACCCCAAAACTATTTTTTTTTCAATCTGTTTTCAGGACGTTTGCAATACAAAAGGAATAGAAACTACTCTTTGTTACTTGTGTGTTACTTAAAAATTTTACAAATAAATGTGTATGATTGACACAATAATATAAATTTTTACACACGAAAGGAAGAAAAATGAGATTACCAAACGGATACGGCGGAGTCGTAAAACTCTCCGGCAACAGAAGAAGACCTTATGCAGCACGCATCACTACGGGCTGGCACATCAATGACATCACAGGAAAGCGCATCCAGCACTATCAGATTTTGGGCTACGCTCCTACCCGGTCGGAGGCTTTGCAGATTCTGGCACGTTACAACAATTATCCCATCGATTGGAAAACGCTAAAATTAACATTCCGGGAAATCTATCTCCGATGGTCCGAAGAAAAGTTTCCTACCATCTCCCACTCCAACATCAAAGGCTATCGGGCGGCTTTTGCCACCTGTGAAAATATTGCTGATATGCCATTTCACAATTTGAAGCTCAATGATTTACAACAGGTGATTGATCATTGCGGTAAAAACTATCCTACCCTGAAAAAAATTCGTGTTCTTTTTAACCAGCTCTATTCTTATGCCATGAAACACGAAATCGTCTCCAAAGATTATTCTGCCTATGTAAATATCTCGAAATACAAAGACCGGAATCCAAATAAAAATATACGAAGCTGTTTTTCCACTTCCGAAATTGCGCTCCTGTGGAAACACAAAAATGATCCCTATTGCCAGACGGTGCTCATGCTGATATACAATGGGGTGCGTGTCTCAGAGCTTTTGGATCTGAAAAAAGAAAATGTTCATCTGTCCGAACAATATTTCGATGTCATCGACAGCAAAACTGAAAATGGCATTCGGAAAGTTCCGATTGCAGACAAAGTACTCCCCTTTTATCAGCGCTGGCTTCATGACTGTTCCAATTGTGAATATCTCATCCATACTCTGGACAGCCAGCATTTTACCTATTACATGTATTACCACAATGTTTTCCAACCCCTGATGTTTCGTCTGCATATCGATCATACGCCTCACTGCTGCCGGCACACCACAATTTCTTTGCTTGCCGAAGCACATGTCGATCAGACTACCATCAAAAAAATTGTCGGGCATTCCGGTGCTATGTCACTGACGGAACGCATCTACACGCATCTGGATATTCCTGCACTGGTCGAAGCCATTAATCAGATTTAATCGCTTCTTGTATGTTACTTGCGTGTTACTTGTAGTGATAATTTTGCACCAAACTGTGTTTATAAACCCAGTATTTCCAGCACTTCCAGGAAGAATACCATCCGTATTTCCGGTTAAGGTAACTTACAAGACTTCTACAAAGAAAAATGCTAAGGCAAAGACAAA
>ERZ780214.28-NODE-28-length-75333-cov-10.6336_pt1 | contig 75333 bp, 81 predicted proteins | sample MGYA00510976_ERZ780214 | MGnify/ENA primary metagenome ERZ780214 (study PRJEB29588, sample SAMEA2154920) | human gut metagenome | biome: human gut; feature: human-associated habitat; material: faeces | place: Denmark | collected 2008/2010 ... | reverse complement strand
AGTTTGTTGTTCCTAAGTCAATACCAATAATCTTTCCCATAATTGTATCTATTTTTATTATTTTCTAATTTGGTTTATTCTGTAACGCCGAAACGTTACGCCCTTTAAAAGACAAATGCCATGCCAGAACAAAAAAAAGCCCGTGCCAGCATTTTTTTCTGACACGGACTGCCATTTTGGCTGTTTTATGTGACATTCTTGTCTCACACATTCAGGTGAGGCTGACAAAATCAGAGGAACTCACCCCAGAAAGGAGCTGACAAAAGTGGTTCTGTCAGGAAAGGAATCTGAAAGAACAATACAATTCCTATAGCCAGAGCAATCATCCACAACAATACCAGCACTACTTTCGTAGAAGTGCCCATGGGCTTCCAGCTACCGAACGACTGCATGACGGCCTGAATCAGTCCGGCTACCGGGATACCGACAATCAGCAGACCGCATACGGTGAGCCCGACAATCATTCCCGGCATGGTGCACACACCACCCCAGTCTACCCAAGGCAATATATTATAGAAGAAGGCAGGCAGACTGACGATGACTCCCGTGGCGGCCATCAGCAAGGCAAACAAGACGATGAGTCCTACCAGCAGGAAAGGAGCGCAGCATATCAGCAACAGCACCAGACAAAGCTTCAGCAGGAAACCGACCACGGCTACCACCCCATTGCCAAACTTATGCAAGGCAGAACGGGGCTGTTCTGAATGCACATATTCGTTCACTTTCTCAAAACCGTCGGTTACCGTCCGGCCGATGTTCTCCACGTTGATGGGTTCTCCGCGCATCTGCAACTTTTCCGTAGCCGTATGTGCCAGCGGAATGATTATCCATGCCAGCAGATAAGCCAGAATCAAACCATGAATAAAAAATCCAGCCAAAATAAAGACGATGCGGGTCCAGGTCACATCCCAGCCGAAATAAGCTGCAATGCCCGATACCACTCCACCTAGAATACGGTCGTCCGGATTACGGAACAAGCGGCGGCGGGTTTCCGTCGATTCACTATCGAAAGTCTTGCTGTTCGATGCAGACGGGTTACCTTCTTCTTCACCATTCAGTTCCTCCGGCTTTCCCATACGGGCAATTACCTCTTCCACCTCTTTAATAGTAATTACCTGTAATCCGCCACGCAATGCCTCATCAAACAGTTCGGCAATACGGGATTCTATGTCGCGCACAATCTCTTCCGCTCCTTCATCCTTACGGAAATGATAGCGGAGGTTGTTCAAATAATTATCCAGCAGGATATAGGCATCTTCATCTATATGATATACGGTGCCACCTAAATTTACAGTCAGTGTCTTTTTCATGTCATGTGATTTTTAAATGTTTTGTCTTAAATGATTCACCGTGTCGGAAAGTCCGTCCCAGGCACTTTCCAGTTCTTTCAGAAATTCCTCCCCTTCCGGAGTCAGTCCATAATACTTGCGGGGCGGTCCTTGCGTGGACTCCACCCACTCGTACGACAGGAGTCCGTCGTTCTTCAGGCGGGTCAGCAACGGGTAAAGCGTGCCTTCCACCACAATCAGCCGGGCCTCTTTCAGCTTCTGGATAATATCGGAAGAATAAGCAGACTCCCGGTGCAACAGCAACAGAATGCAATACTCCAGCATCCCCTTGCGCATCTGCGATTTTACATTGTCTACATTCATTTCATCTCATTTATCTTGTATGACACAAATATAGGTTTTATATTGATACTATGTATTGCAAGGTATTATAATTTCAAAACTTTTAACAAGTTTATGTTTCGATAAAACCCATACATACAAAAGATAAACTACTTTTGCAGAAAACACATTATAAAAAGGAAATGCCTATGTTTACGATTAAAAAAGCTACTCTTGCAGACATTGAAGTCATCCGGACGCTGGCGGCACAGACCTTTCCGGCTACCTACCAGCACATTCTGACTCCGGAACAGATTGATTACATGATGGACTGGATGTATTCCAGCGAGAGCCTGAGAAACCAGATGGAGAAAGAGCATCACATTTACTACATCGCTTACGAAGAATGTGAGCCTGCGGGCTATGTGTCCATCCAGCAGGAGGATACGGATTTGTTCCACTTGCAGAAGATTTACGTACTCCCCTACTTCCAGAAATACAAACTCGGACGGCAACTGTTCCAGCAGGCCATAAAGGGCATCAAGGAACTTCATCCGGAACCTTGCCGCATGGAACTGAATGTGAACCGGCAGAATCCGGCACTTGGATTCTATGAACACATGGGCATGAAGAAGGTGCGCGAAGGGGACTTCCCCATCGGCAACGGATATTACATGAACGATTACATCATGGGCATGGACATCTAAGGCTCCCCGCCGCCGTTTTCATCTCTTTGCTTTGCAGACGGGGACTCCTTTTACAGCTTGCAAAACAAAGAAATGAAAAACGGCACGGACATGTCGACCAGCAACCCGTGGAAGATGGCAAGGGGCACCATTTCCTTTCCAGACACACGGATAATGGAGGGAAGGGCTACATCGACCGAGGTTACTCCGGCCACCGAAATAGGAGCCAGTTTCCCGAAGTATTTGCAGATGAAAGGAGCTCCCACCAGTGCCACCAACTCGCGGATGACATTCGTCAGAAGTGCAATCGTGGCCAGTTCCGTAGCCAACTGTGCACCAAGGTCAGGGGTTTTAAGTTCCATAATCAGGATGGACGAAAGCGAATAATACCCCAGTCCACTGCCCACGGCCAGACAGTCGAACACACTCCAGCGAGTCAGCAGCACACTGACCAATGCCGAAAACAGCAGGGTTCCTCCGATGGTGGCCAGCGGTATCAGCAGCATCTTGGGACGGAAACCACGAAGCAGTTCCTTGAAATCCTCTCCACCGCCAATGCTGACGCCTACCTGAAACATCAGGGCATACAGAATATACATGGACAAGTGGTGCGTATCTCCCAACTCCCATCCGGAAAAGTTCCACACGTAGCCTAACACACAGCCTACAAAGAACATGGACAATACCAGCAAACTTCCTTTCATTTTTCACCTCCTTCCTTAAAGAACAACAGATATACCACGCGTGCCAGCAGCACACTTCCCGTAATGCCGGCCACACTGAGCAGCAATGCCTGTCCGCCGAAAGAACCTAAGTTTCCTATAATCAACGGATTGTAACCCACGGAAAGCCCTAACACGAACAGCATCAGACAGATGGTACACGAGATAGTCAGATTCACTTTTTTCAAAAAAGCACACATACGAAGGCTATATCCTGCCAGAATACCTGCCAGGACAATCAATAAAATAATCCACATAACAAAATTGAGAATAAAAGTTTATAAGAAAGATTTCACACCACGTCAGGAAGACGCAACTTCCCGTGTCTTACAAACTTTCATGAAGAAATCCGCTGAACCAATGCGCACGGGCATGACATCTCCTGTAAAGCGCCGTACTGACCTTTATCCGAACTACCTTATGTTGCCTGCACATGTTCATACGCTGTATACTATATTCTAATCTGTGTAAGTTCTAACCCTAGTCTGTTTTTGTGAAAACGTAGAATATGTTTTTACGTTTCCCTGCCCTGAAACCTATGTTTCACTTTGCGGAGCCGTACGTTTTCCGGTCGGGAACCCTACGTTTCTCACGTGAGAAACCTACAAAAGTTCCTGAAAAAGCCACGTCTTCTTCAGGACGTTTTTACTTTATCTGCTTCTCAATTGCGCTGCAAAGATAGCTCAAATTAAATTAATATGCAATTAATATGCAGAATTTATCACAAAGGGCCATCGGAAATACTTCCCGACAGCCCTTCACATCAAGAAAAAGTTGTTTTAACGACGCCCCGTGACTTGCAGATATTCTCTTTTTTTCAGTTCATAATCCGTATAGCTCTCCACGTACTTGTCGCAACTCTGCTGATACAAAGTCTGTGCATCAAGCAAATCGCTCATCGTGCAGGTGCCTGCCTTGTAATAATCGGTATTCAGGCGGAGATTCTCGGTAGACTGCTCAATGGACAGACGGGCAATCTTCATCTGCTCGTATGCCTCGTTCACCCCGTTCCAGGCATTCTTCATGCGGATAACCAGCAACTCTCCCTGGTCGGCCAGCTGGTTTTCCGTGTTCTTCACCTGAAGCTTTTCTTTCTTAATGGCATGGCTTCCTCCCCACCATCTGGTCAGGGGAACGGTCACCGTAGCAAATCCCACCCAGAAACGCTGGTCTTCCGGCAAGAAGTTATGGTATACATAGCCTCCGCCAATGGCCACAGTAGGCAGGTTCTTACCTACCGCCATCTTGTATTGCAAGCGGCTGGCCTTCACATTCTGCTGTAGCAAAGCATATTCGCTGGTAAGTCCCAATGCCGATTCCGGATCGCAATAAAGGCTGTCGGGGCATGCAGGCAGCTGAGCATCCACCGCAAAAGCCACGTCAAGGGTATCGGATGAAAGTCCGGTGTACTGTGCCAGCATATTCTGGGATACCGACAAGGCATTTTCCACCTGCAAACGAGTACTCTTTGTTTCATTCTGCCGCAATTGTACCTGAAGCAGGTCATTCCGCGTCACGATTCCAGCCTGTACCGAAGCTTCCACATCACTCAGGATGAAAGACGTTCCGGGTCCAGGTAGATGGAAATCTGTTCGGCCCTTTCTCCGCTCACGGTGAGTCGTCCCACACTGCTGATGCGACGCAAACGGTTCTTCAGTTCATCCATATAATCGGACAGTTCCCGATACGTCTTGTCCTTGCTTTCCATGGTAATCAGCAGTGCCGATGTGTCGCCAAAATCATCCATCACCTGTATGGCAAGTACATTCGGCGGAAGCTGCGACTTGAAGGTGGCTACTCCATGCTTAAACTTACTCCAGAACTCATCCTTGTTGTTCAGTTCGTCATTCAACTCTACTTGCACAAAAACAATCCCGTCGCGCATGGTAGAGAAAGTCTTCTCCTTCTTTACTTCCTTGTATGAAAAGATGTAGTCTTCCAGAGGCTTCGTCACCTGTTCCACCATTTCATTGACCGTATTTCCCAGAGCCACGGCAATCACCATTCCCTGACGTATGGTAAAATCAGGAAATTCATTTTTCTACATCTGCGGCAGACTGTATATTCCGAATGCCACCAGGCAGCACGTCACCAGAATCACAATCTGACGATAGTGCATGGCCCATTCCACTATGTTCCTTTTCTTTTCCATTGTCTTACTTCGTTTTTACAGTGCCAGAGGAGTTCCTTCGCACACTTTCTGCTGTCCTTCTACTATCACTTCATCTCCTTCATTCAGGCCATTCACCACCGTGACACCCGTCGCCGTGAACTTGCCGCACGCCACCACGCGCTTCGATGCCTTTCCATCCGCACCTTTCAGCCACACGAAATAGTTGTTGTGTTCGTCCAGCTGAAGCACATTAGCCGGAAGTACGCACGCCTGACTTTTATCGGCATCCTGCAACCAGACTTCTGTCACCATGCCGGGAAGCAGTCCCGTATTCTTCGTCTGAATACTGACATTCACCTCATACGACCGTGACAGCGGATTGGCTTGTACACCCTTTTCCGTCACTACGCCTTCCGCCTTTGTTCCATTCAGAACCGGTGCCTCTATCACGGCTTTCTGTCCTCTTGCCACGCGCGCGATTTCCGTCTCCGGCACGGAAATCCGTACCTTCAGCCGGTCGTCGGATACCAGTTTCAGCACCTGTACACCAGGCACCACGTTCTGTCCGACCTACAGACTCTTCTCGGCAATGACTCCGGAAAACGGAGCATACAGCTGACAGTCGGTCAGATTCTTCCTTGCCACTGCCTCCATAGACTGAGCCTGCTGCAACTTGCTCTGTACTTCCACCTACTTCATCTCGGCCAGACTTCCTTTTTCATGCAATTCCTTCATACGTTGGTAGGCATCTTCCGCCTGCTTCAAATTCTGCATCGAAACCTCATCCAGTGTAGCCAGCAATTGTCCCTGCCGCACCCGGCTTCCTAAATCGACCTTTACCGACTTTACCCGTCCCATCAGCGGGAAACTTAATGAACTGCCGTTTTCCTCCTGCACCGTACCTGAAAAACGAACGGTTTCGTTACGCACGGATGATACTCCGGTCATCACTTTGACCTTTACCGGTTCTGCCTGCTGCGGTGCCTGTTCTTTATTTCCACATCCTGACATCACAGTCAGAAACAAACAAACGGCCATCAGATAATTCTTTTTCATAAATTCTAAAATGTTTAGTATGTCTGCAATTTGTGAGCGCAAAGAAAAAGGCATTACATGAAATATCTGGCATACATACTACCTTGGAAGTGTTCTATTTTTCTATCCGGCCTTACTATCTTCCCTATAGCATACTCATCAGGAAAAATAGGACACTAAGAATTGAAAAACATTCTGTTCATTTGCAATCGAATAGATTAATCAAAGTTATGGAGAAAGAAATAGAACTCATCAGAATGTCCAGCACCGAAATCATGGAAAAGGTAGCTGCCTATAAAGACGAACAGATTATCATCTTGAACCAGGTAAATAAAGTAAATGAAACCGAACAGTATTCCTCCATACGGGCTGACTTTTTCCTGGCTATCTTATGTCTGAGAGGAAAAGCGTCCTTATCTCTCAACAACAATTCTTATGAAATCGGTCGGAATGATTTGATGATTTGTCACCCACAAACGCTGCTAAAACACGGTATGATAGGTGATGATTTTGAGTGCTGCGGATTCTGTCTCTCACCAGAATATGCCAAACGTATTTTTGTGATGTCCACATCCGCAAACAACTGGTACTCACGCCTGTATCTGGAACAGCATCCTATCATTTCCCTGAACGATGAAGAAAGCCAGCTTTTCTGCCAGTACTATAATCTGCTGAATTCCAAACTGACAGGTACCCCTCACCGCCACCAGAAGGAGCTGATCAATGCCCTCCTGCAAGCCTTCATCTACGAGTTTCAGGATGCCATGGAAAAATACATCCAGCTGAAGCCCATTGCATTCAATTCATCCAACAATCTGTTCAATGCCTTCATGAAGCTGCTGATATCTTCTTACCCCAAGGAACGGTCGGTAAGCTACTATGCCAACCGGTTGTTTGTCACTTCCAAATACCTGTCGGCTGTATGTAAGGAAAATTCCGGTGAAACAGCTTCCGACCTCATTACCTGTTATGTCATGAAGGATATAGTGTGCCTGCTGAAATCTCCCGATAAGAGCATCAAGGAAATTGCCAATGAACTCAATTTTGCCACTTTGTCATTTTTTGGCAAATACGTAAAAAGAAATTTAGGACTTTCCCCGAAAGAATACAGAGAGAAATTATCTCAACAAGAAAGAAATGTGCAATAACTTTCTTCATATATAAAAAAGATGTCCGCCCATCTCACAAAGATGACAGGCGGACATTTCTATTTTTCTACTATCCGGAAATTATTGATGCTGTTCACGCAGCAAATCGTTCACGGTCTTTACCGGATTGAAAGTGCTCAAAGGAACTTCCACGAACACGGTATTCCAGTCGCTCATTGAACCGTTCCACAAGCCCGGCAACTCGAGTGCCTTCAGGTCTTTTCCATTCTTAGACTTGTAAGAAATAAAGCCGGTAGCCTTGTCCACATGTTTCAGCAAGTCGAACTTATTACCCTTGTAGTCGCGAACGGCACATACCAAATCCACCGGATTGAAGTGTGTACCCTTTTCGAACATGGCTTTCTTTTCCGGGTCGTTCATGTCAATCTGCGAGCTTTCCAGAATCTGCAAGGAAATGGTTCCGTCCGGATTATAAGCCAAGAACGGACCACCGCCCGGTTCGCCCACATTCTTCACCATACCGCAAACGCGCATCGGACGATTCAGTTTCTTGCGCAGATAGATAACCAAATCAGCATCTTCCAGCTCTTTCAAGTCCGTTCTGCGGCAACGCAACTTCTGCTGTACGAAGCGGATAATGGTTTCCAGCTGTTCGTGGCTGTAATGTCCGCCATCCAGCAGTTCCAGGTATTCAAATGCCTGCTTCTGCAGCGTAACCAATACACCAGCCAGCAATTTCTTGTAAGTCACAGTATCAGCCTTCAAACGGTCGGGCACCACATTATCAATGTTCTTGATAAATACGATATCGGCATCCAGGTCGTTCAGGTTCTCAATCAAGGCACCGTGACCACCCGGACGGAACAACAATTTACCGTCCTTGTCGCGGAACGGTTTGTTTTCCATGTCGGCAGCCACTGTATCCGTACTCGGTTTCTGTTCAGAGAAACTGATGTGATAAGTCGTACCATACTTAGCCTCATATTCGGCAGCCTTGGCAGCCACCAGTTTCTCGAACAATGCACGATGCTCAGTAGAGACAGTGAAGTGTACATTCACTTCCCCACTCTTTCCGGCTGCATACAACGCACCTTCTACCAGATGCTCTTCCAGCGGTGTACGTACGCCATCTGCATAACGATGGAACTTAAGCAGGCCTTTAGGCAGCGCTCCATAGTTCAGTCCGGCAGACTCCAGCAAGTTAGAAACCACCGCCTTGTAGTTATGTTCAGACAACAGGGCATTGATGTTCTTTCCTGTATTATCCAAACAAGCCGCATTCAAGTCATTGTAGAATGCAAAATCATGAATGTGGTCGAAGAATTTCTTCTCAAAGTCTGTAGTAGGTTTGTCATATTCAGCTCCCAAGAATTCGAACATATTCTTGAACATACGGCTGGCAGCTCCCGAAGCCGGAACAAACTTGACGATTTTCTTATCGCCTGCCTTGTATGCATCCCATGCGGCAAGATACTGTTCGCATTCTTTCTCATCGGCTTTCATAATACCTCCGTTTTCTACGGAAGCAGCTGCTGAAAGCTTCAAGAATGGAAACCCCTTTTCAAAACAAGCCAACTGTTCGGCAATCTTTTCTTCCGAAATGCCCTTCTTGGCCAACAATTCTTTGTCCTCGTGTGTTAACATATTAACTCTTTATTTAGGTAATGAATTTTCTTCCTGTTTTTAGAATGACGTTCAAAAATATAAAAAATACGGGAAGAGTGCATCATATCAACAGAAAAAAAGTAACTTTACCCACAAACAGCAAAACGAGGAATTATGGAGAACAACGACTTTTTTACACAAGAGGAACACAAACAACTGATTCTACTCTACAAACGACTGCTGCGGTTGTCGAAAGATACATTACAAAAGGATGACTGCCACAAGCTGAAAACCCATCTGGTCAAGGCGATGGCAGAAGGTACCATTCCGCGAAATGTATTCCAGATGAATCCCATTATCAAGGATATGCAGACGGCTGTCATCGTGGCCGAAGAAATCGGTATGCGCCGCGCCTCGATTCTAGGAATCATGCTCCATGAATCCGTGAAATACAATCTTTGCAGTCTGGAATCGGTCAAGGAAGAATATGGAGAAGACGTGGCCGGCATCATACGGGGACTCGTCAAAATCAACGAACTGTATTCCAAAAGCCCCATCATTGAATCGGAAAACTTCCGCAATCTGCTCCTGTCGTTTGCCGAAGACATGCGGGTCATCCTGATTATCATTGCCGACCGCGTGAACCTGATGCGGCAAATCAAGGACAGCCCCAACGAAGAAGCACGCCTGGAGGTGTCCAACGAAGCTGCCTATCTGTATGCACCGCTGGCCCACAAGCTGGGATTGTATAAACTGAAATCAGAACTGGAGGACTTGTCACTGAAATACACGCAGCACGACGTGTACTATCATATCAAAGAGAAACTGAATGCCACCAAGCAGGCCCGCGACCGCTACATCGAGGCTTTTATCGAACCGATACGCAAAAAGCTGGAAGATGCCGGACTGAAGTTCCACATGAAGGGACGTACCAAGTCCATCCACTCCATCTACCAGAAGATGAAGAAACAGGGATGTCCTTTCGAAGGCGTGTACGACCTGTTTGCCATCCGCATCATTCTTGATTCTCCGCTTGAAAAGGAGAAACAGGAGTGCTGGCAGGCTTATTCCATCGTGACGGATATGTATCTGCCCAGCCCCAAGCGTTTGCGCGACTGGCTGTCCGTGCCGAAAAGTAACGGATATGAGTCACTGCACATCACCGTGATGGGACCGGAAGGGAAATGGGTGGAAGTACAGATTCGTACGGAACGCATGGACGAAATTGCCGAAAAAGGTCTGGCAGCCCACTGGAGGTATAAAGGTATAAAGGGAGAAAGCGGTTTGGATGAATCGCTGAACTCCATCCGTGAGACGCTGGAAAACTCCGACAGCGACATGGAGGCCATGGACCAGTTCAAGCTGGATTTATATAAGGACGAGGTATTCGTATTTACTCCCAAAGGCGATTTGTACAAACTGCCGCAAGGGGCTACCGTGCTCGACTTTGCCTTTTCTATCCACTCCAACCTGGGATGCCGGTGTACGGGTGCCCGCGTCAACGGGAAAAATGTACAGCTCCGCCAGAAACTGAACAGTGGCGACCAGGTGGAAATCATGACTTCGAACACGCAGACACCAAAGCGTGACTGGCTGACTTTTGTCACCACGTCGAAGGCACGCAACAAGATACGTCAGGCCCTGAAGGAGATTGCAGCCCGTCAGACACAGTTTGCCAAGGAAACGCTGGAGCGTAAATTCAAGAACCGGAAGCTGGAATATGATGAGGCCATCCTGATGCGTCTGATTCGGAAACTGGGCTTCAAGACCGTGACTGACTTCTATCAGAGTATTGCCAACGAATCGATGGACGTGAACGACATCATCGACAAGTACCTTGACATGCAGAAACGGGAAACCGAACAGCGCGAAGAAATCAGCTACCGCAGTGCGGAAGGCTTCAACATGCAGCAGCCCACCGACGCGAAGGACTACAAGGATGACGTGCTGGTCATCGACCGGAACCTGAAAGGACTCGACTTTACGCTGGCCAGATGCTGTAACCCGATTTACGGCGACGAAGTGTTCGGATTCGTCAGCATCAACGGCGGTATCAAGATTCACCGTTGCGACTGCCCGAATGCCAAGGAGATGCGTTCCCGCTTCCCCTACCGCATCGTGAAAGCCCGCTGGGCCGGAAAGAGCCAGGGCAAACAGTATCCGATTACTCTCCGTATTATCGGCCATGACGACATCGGCATCGTGACGAACATCACGTCCATTATAAATAAGGAGAACAACATCCTGTTGCGCTCCATCAGCATCGACTCGCACGACGGACTGTTTTCGGGCATGCTGACGGTGACCGTAGACGACAATGCCAAGCTTGAATCGCTGATAAAGAAGATTAAAACGGTGAAAGGTGTAAAGCAGATAAACCGATAACAACACTTCAAGTTTGTTAATTAAACTGCACAAAAGTAACAGTTTCACACAAAAGTAGTATCTTTGCGGAGTTGTCAGAAGTAAGGATTAAAATCAAAGAAAATGAAGAAAATTTTATTTACAACCTTATTATGTGTCATGAATGTATTGTTTGTCATTGCTCAGGGAACGGCAGAAATTACATTCGAAAAGACCTCATACAACTTTGGCTCTTTCTCTGAAAGCAGTCCGAAAGTAACTTGCAAATTCAAATTCAAGAATACAGGCGACGGCCCGCTGGTAATTCATCAGGCCATTGCTTCTTGCGGATGCACCGTACCTCAATATCCGAAAGAACCCATCAAGCCGGGAGAAAGCGGTGAGGTGACAGTCACTTACAACGGTGCCGGCAAATTCCCGGGACATTTCCGCAAGACCATCACCCTTCGCACCAACTCCAAGAACGAAATCACTCGTCTGGTAGTAGAAGGTGACATGACTCCGGCATCGGCCGACATCAATCAGTAACGATTCATCATTTTTCATACTTGACAGGAGGAACATTTCAGCGATGTTTCTCCTGTTTTTTATGCCCGAAAAAGTACATGAAAAAAACGCCTTTGTGTTTCATTTCAAACGCAAGTGCATTTTACTTAAAACGCAAGTGCATTTGATTCCAAACGTAAGGACGTTTTCTTTCAAACGCAAGTGCGTTTTCCGATGGCACAAAAATGAGCCCACTTTTGAATGAATATAAAGGATTTTTACTACTTTTGGACACCCTTAAGAATATTAATCAAATCAAAATGTAATATTATTCATGAAAGAGACACAAGAAAAACCGACGGGACTGCCCGAAAACGCATTCCGTCCGCTCAAACCGGGAGAGAAATACGAACCCCTCATGTCTCCCGGAAAAACGCATCCTGAAGTTAACTTCTGGTCTGTGACATGGGGACTCGTCATGGCCGTTATTTTCTCGGCTGCCGCTGCCTATCTAGGGTTGAAAGTGGGCCAGGTGTTCGAAGCTGCCATCCCTATTGCTATTATCGCTGTGGGTATTTCCAGCGCCACCAAACGCAAAGGTGCACTGGGTGAAAACGTCATGATTCAGTCCATCGGTGCCTGCTCAGGCGTTATCGTGGCAGGTGCTATCTTTACCCTGCCGGCCCTCTACATCCTGCAGGAAAAATATCCGGAAATGACAGTCAACTTCATGCAGATGTTCATCAGCTCCCTGCTGGGTGGTGTGCTGGGCATCCTGTTCCTGATTCCCTTCCGTAAATATTTCGTAAAAGACAAGCACGGCGAATATCCTTTCCCGGAAGCTACGGCCAGCACCCAGGTGCTCGTGTCGGGTGAAAAGGGAGGCGACCAGGCCAAACCGCTGCTCATGGCCGGATTGGTGGGTGGTCTTTATGACTTCATCGTGGGAACGTTCGGCTGGTGGAACGAGAACTTCACAAGCCGCATCTGCGGATGGGGCGAGACCATTGCCGACAAGTTCAAACTGGTATTCAAGATTAACACGGGAGCTGCCGTACTGGGACTCGGCTACATCGTCGGACTGAAATATGCGGCCATCATCTGTGCCGGCTCACTGGCCGTATGGTGGATTATCGTACCGGGCATTTCCTTGTTCTGGGGCGACCAGGTGCTGAATGCCTGGAATCCGGACATCACGACAGCCGTCGGAGACATGTCACCCGAACTTATTTTCAAGGAATATGCCAAGAGCATCGGTATCGGAGGTATTGCCATGGCCGGCATCATCGGTATCGTACGTTCATGGGGCATCATCAAGAGTGCAGTCAGCCTGGCTGCCAGTGAAATGAAGGGCAAAAAGGCCGAAGAAAACGTGGAACGTACTCAGAAGGATTTGTCCATGAAAATCATCGCCTTCGGTTCGCTGTTCACCCTACTGCTCGTGGTACTCTTCTTCTATTTCGACGTAATGCAAGGCAACATTCTGCATACCGTGGTAGCCATTCTGCTGGTAGCAGGAATCTCCTTCCTGTTTACCACCGTAGCAGCCAATGCCATCGCCATTGTAGGAACGAACCCGGTATCAGGCATGACGCTGATGACCTTGATTCTGGCTTCTGTCATCATGGTGGCAGTAGGACTGAAAGGTGCCACGGGTATGGTGGCCTCACTGGTAATGGGTGGCGTGGTCTGCACCGCATTGTCCATGGCCGGCGGTTTCATTACCGACCTGAAAATCGGTTACTGGCTGGGGAGCACACCCAAGAAGCAGGAAAGCTGGAAATTCCTCGGCACACTGATTTCCGCAGCTACTGTAGGCGGCGTGATTATGGTGCTGAATGATTCTTACGGATTCACCAGCGGACAACTGGCTGCTCCGCAGGCCAACGCCATGGCAGCTGTCATCGACCCGCTGATGAACGGTGTAGGTGCTCCGTGGCTGCTCTACGGCATCGGTGCAGCACTGGCATTGGTACTGACGTTCTGCAAAGTACCTGCCCTGGCCTTCGCACTGGGTATGTTCATTCCATTGGAACTGAACCTTCCGTTGCTGGTGGGTGGAGCCATCAACTGGTACGTGACTTCACGCAGCAAGGACGAAGCTGTCAACAACGCACGCGGTGAGAAAGGTACCCTGCTGGCATCCGGATTCATTGCTGGAGGTGCCCTGATGGGTGTAGTGAGTGCCATCATGCGCTACTGCGACATCAATCTTATCCACGAAGAATGGCTGGCTAACCCGATGAGCGAACTGGTGTCACTGGTAGCTTATCTGCTGCTGATTACTTTCCTGGTAAAAGCCAGCATGAAACTGAAAAAATAACCTCTAATATATCACACACATGAAAACACTGCTACTAATGGGGTTGCTGCTTATGTCGGGCACGCTCTTCGCACAACAACCGATTGAAATGAAAGTATGGCCCAACGGTGCCCCTAATGACAACGGCATCACAGAAGAAAAGAATGGAGATACCGATTCTCCAAGTTATACAAAAGAAGCCATTCTCTACGTCTATCCGGCTAAAAAAGGGAACGGAATGGCCATCGTAGCCTGTCCGGGAGGAGGATACTCACATCTGGCCATGGCTCACGAAGGGAAAAGCATGGCCGACTGGTTCAACAGCCAGGGCATTACGTATGCTGTGCTCCGCTACCGCATGCCCAACGGACACAATGAAGTGCCTCTGAGCGATTCACAACAGGCTCTGCGCATCATGCGCCAGCACGCTCAGGAATGGAATGTAAAAAAACTGGGCATCATGGGTTCTTCAGCCGGAGGACATCTGGCCAGCACCACCGCCACTCATTTCACCGATGCGGAAACTCGCCCGGATTTCCAGATTCTTTTCTACCCGGTCATCACCATGGACCCTGCTTACACTCACATGGGTTCTCACGACAACCTGCTGGGAAAAAATCCCTCAAAGGAACTGGAACAGAAATATTCCAATGAATTGCAGGTTACTCCGCAAACACCCCCTGCCTTCATTCTGCACAGCAGCAATGACACGGTAGTACCGGTGGCCAACAGCGTGAACTACTACACAGCCCTCGTCAAGAACAAAGTTCCTGCCAGCCTGCACACTTACCCGGTGGGAGGACACGGCTGGGGATACCGCGACAGCTTCCCCTACAAACGCCAATGGACGGGCGAACTGGAGAAATGGCTGCGCGAAATCAACAAATAATTTGCGCAACTCTTTGTAGAACAAAAGAAAAGTTGTACCTTTGCACCCGCTAATACGGGTTATTAGCATAATTCAAATCATTTACATTAAAAAACTAAATTAAAAAATGGCAACTAAAATCAGATTGCAAAGAAACGGACGCAAAGGATATGCGTTCTATTCAATTGTTATTGCAGATGCAAGAGCACCACGTGATGGTAGATTTACTGAAAAAATTGGTACTTACAATCCGAACACCAATCCTGCCACAGTAGATTTGAATTTTGAACGTGCATTACACTGGGTAATGGTAGGTGCACAGCCTACTGACACAGTACGCAACATCTTGTCTCGCGAAGGTGTTTACATGAAGAAACACTTGCTGGGCGGTGTAGTTAAAGGCGCATTCGATGAAGCACAGGCTGAAGCTAAATTCAACGCTTGGAAAGAAAACAAACAGTCAGGTTTGGCTGCTTTGAAGGCTAAGGAAGAAGAAGCTAAGAAAGCTGAAGCTAAAGCACGTCTGGAAGCTGAAAAGAAAGTAAACGAAGAAATCGCTAAGAAGGTAGCTGAAAAGAAAGCTGCTGAAGCTGCTGCTAAGGCTGAAGCTGAAGCTGCTGCAAACGCAGAAGAAGCTCCTGCTGCTGAAGAAGCTCCTGCTGAAGCTTAATTCTTCTTTCAGAAAAGACAAACAAAAGACTGTCCTTGCAAAAGGATAGTCTTTTTTTGTGCAGAAATGTCGTATCTTTGCATCTCACCTAACTAATACCTGCCTTTTATGCATACCAAATACACCAATGGAGAAATATGGAAAGTGGCCTACCCTATCCTGATCAGTCTGATTATGGAACAGCTTATCGGTATGACCGATACGGCTTTCATGGGACGTGTGGGCGAAGTGGAACTGGGAGCCTCGGCCATTGCCGGAGTATATTACCTAGCCATCTTCATGTTAGGATTCGGCTTCAGCATCGGCTCGCAGATATTGATTGCCCGTCGCAACGGAGAAGGTAACTTCAGGATGATTGGTTCCATCTTTTATCAGGGGATTTACTTTCTGTTAGGCATGGCACTGGTCATGTTTACCCTGTCCCGGCTGTTCTCTCCCTGGATATTGTCGCACGTGGTGGCATCCCCGCGCATCTGTGAGGCGGCGGTGAGCTACATCAACTGGCGCGTATTTGGATTTTTCTTCTCATTCGTAGCCATCATGTTCCGTGCGTTCTTTGTAGGTACCACACAAACTAAAACGCTCACGCTCAATTCCATCGTCATGGTGACGTCGAATGTGGTATTCAATTATATACTGGTATTCGGAAAGCTGGGATTTCCGGCATTAGGTATTGCCGGAGCAGCCATCGGTTCTTCACTGGCAGAACTGGTGTCCATGCTCTTTTTCATTATCTACACCACGCGGAAAGTAGACTGCGCCAAATACGGACTGAACCAACTGGTAAGTTTCCGATGGACGGAACTGAAACGCATCATGGGTGTATCACTGTGGACCATGATACAGAATGCGGTCTCCATCAGTACCTGGTTCTTGTTCTTTATCTTTATTGAGCATTTGGGCGAACGCTCACTGGCCATCACCAACATTGTACGTAACGTATCAAGTATCCCGTTCATGACCATCACGGCCTTTGCCTCCACCTGCAGCTCCCTGGTCAGCAACCTGATTGGCAGCGGAGAAGCCCGCTACGTCATGCCCACCATCCGGCAGCACGTGCGGCTCTGCACCTGCATTGTCTGGCCCGTTATTCTGCTGATAGCCTGTCTGCCTACGTATGTGCTCCGCATCTACACCGACATGCCCGACCTGGTAGAAGCTGCCGTCCCTACCCTCTGGGTACTCTGCTCCAGCTACCTCTTCCAATGCGCCGGATTCATTTTCTTCCAGTCCGTATCCGGTACGGGTGACACCCGCTCTGCCTTCCTGCTGGAGATAGTAGCCCTGACCTGCTACCTGATTTTTATTGTCACGGTCATCCTTCTTTTGAAAATGGATGTAGCCGTATGCTGGTTTGCCGAACACGTGTATGCCGGAGCCATCGGACTGCTGAGCTATCTCTATCTGAAAAAGGGAAGCTGGCAAAGGAAGCAAATTTAAGGATATAAAAAGGGCCACTCAATAAATGACATAAAATCAGCCAACTAATTCACACACAAAGTATTGCGGATTAGTTGGCTTTTGTATCTCTAGATATTCCCCCGCAAAGAAGGTTTGGCCACCCAAACAGGAGAAATTCCGACTTCGAATTCAGTTAATGCTTTTACGACAGGACAAGAGATTGTTAATCAACGATATAATAAATACACTATATTTCATAAGTTGTCTTTCTCACCTTTTTCTTCCGAAACCTGACTGTCAACAGGAAGTTCTCCCACCTCTTTCTCCTGAGGAAGTTTCAACGTATAAAGGGCAGCATTCAGTTTACGGATCTGGTCACGTTTCAGTTTTCCCGGATTATAGACGAAACCTTCTACTACGACAATCCGACCGTTCGTACGGTCCACACGAACATGTGAAACGAAAGGACCTCCCATAGCATCGTTCTCCATTTCCCACAAACCGCGTACTTCATATGCATAATCACCCTGCACCGCAATGTTACGAGCTTCTACAAAAATGGAATCGGCAGTCACCATATACATACCTTCTTTTGCTCCCGGAATGTGGGCTTTCATCACAGAATCTCGTTTCTCTATGAAATATGCCTTTGTAAAAGCTTCCTTGCTGGTATACGGATAAGTGTAGATAACAAAGTTCAAATCATTCAAATTGCTGGAAGCCCACAAGAACTGTTGGCCAACCTTGTACGAAGCCAGTTCTACCGGCATCCAGATATCACAGTCAAACAAGCTTTGTACCTTGGCAGACAAGACATCATTATGCTTCTTCTCCAACAATTTTACTTCCCGGTTCATTTCTGCACGGGTAAAGAAATCAATAATCACCTGTCCATTCTTGGATACATATTCGGCAAACTCTTCCTGATTCGGCGATTGGATAGTCATAATCATCTGTGGAGAAGAATACGCGTCACGGGTATACTTGAATTTAGTCTGAGTATAGATGTCCTGAATATCCGTAATAATGATGTTGCGGAACAGACGGGTACTACGGTCAAAATACTCCGGACGAATTCTCGAAATCCGGAAAGAACGTTCCGGTTGGGGCAATCCCGGTACATCGGTATCAAGTACATGGAAAAGCGCACTATCCGGACTGTTCCAACATTTGTCATCAGCGACCACCAACACCTCATAAGGCCTCCCACTAGATACCGGAGTAACAATACTTTTACCATCCTTCTGACAAGAAGCAAACACCGATACAACGAATATAAGACTTAAATAAAAGACAAAACGTTTCATAAATTCTAAAACTAAGTTTTCAAATACAGACTAATTACACGGATCAATTCTAAAAACCATTCATGAGATTCAGTTTAAGCATATATCCTTCACGTAATGCCTGCTTGATATCATATACTACTCCTTCAGAAGCATCTGAAGGTACCTTCAATGACACTGCAAGGTTTTCAGCCTTATTTTCCTTACACCACTGCTTGATTTTCGAAGAAAGTTCATCCAGTGAAAAATCCTCCAACTCACCTACTATCACATTATCTTTCAAAAAACGGACTTCATATCCCGGCAACGGAACACTCTTATCGGCCACACCTGCCGGTACATCCGCATATGCTTTCGGAGAAGCATAATAGAAACGGGAAATCAGACATTCATTCACCAGTTTCTGAGGATAAGTTTTCGAAAGCTCCCGTCTGACCTCATCATACGCTTCTACCAATTTCTGCTTGGCGGCAGTAATAGCTCCCATCTTCGCATTACGGTCTGCAACAATACGGACAACAATAGGAAACATTTCCTCTTTCTGTTCAGAATACAATTTGACGAAAGAGTCTTTCAATTGCTTCCTGGCCTCGTCCGTCATGGCTTCATAATCAACAAACTTCTTCTTTGAAATAGGCTTTTCAGGCCCGAAAAGAAACTGGTTCCGCTGGTTACAATACAATTCCAGCACATACGCCTTTTCCGACGATATATGATCCAGCATCAAGTTGTCTGCATTCCGCTGCTGTGATGTGTCCCTCACCATTAATCCGGATTTTTCTTTTCCTTGATTCTTCGTTTGAAGAGCTGCACCATAATCCGCTACCGTTTCTTTCACTTCCGGCCTCGCAAAGGCATACACGACCCCTGCAGCCAAAGGTACGGCTAACAAGACACGTAGCCGGACCCACTTACTGGTTCTTCTTTTCGACATCATAGATATACGTTTTTTAAGTGAACTGTGAGTAAAACCGCAAGCCATAGAGTAGAGCCTTGAGCCCACTGCTTTCCTCACCAATAATAATTGATATGTTTTTACATCGATGCCTTGATTCAACACACCTTCATCGGCCTGATACTCATGAACACCATTAAGTTCATACCTCAGTTTCCACACCAACGGATTCCACCAATGAAAGATTAGAATAAACTGTATCAACAGATTGTCATAACAATGCCCATACCGGCAATGCATCTCCTCATGCAGACGGACCGGAGAATATTCTTCATACTCCTGACTGTTCATGACGATATACGTTCCCCAGCTAAAAGGACGGACAGGAATATCGTACAACACCCATCGAAATCCATTACATTCTTTATATTCCTGCCGGTTTATCCAACGGAACAGACGAATATACCCCACAACCCACTGCAAAAGAATGAAGACACACCCCGACAGATAAACTGCCATCGATAACACAAGCCAACCCCAATAATTGGCTTCCTTCTGAGTAATTTCCACCATACCGGAAGCAGAAGCAGATACTACATCAACAGGCTGTTTCCATTCCTCCATAAGTATAAAAGGAGACTGCACTAAGGGTTCATGCTCTAATTCCAGAGAAACAAAAGGCAATAACAGACAAGTCAGCATTCCGCCCACCAGCACCCATCGGTTCAAAGAAAAGCGAGTGGTCGAAGCACAAAGCAACTTATAGAATCCATAAAGCAATGTCAGGCAGAAAGAGCTTTTCAGTAGATAGGTTAAAAAGGCTACCATAGGTTCAAGATTTACGATTATTCTTCCCCTGCTCTATCTGAGCTATCAGCTGCTTCAGTTCATCCAGATTCATTTTCTCATCTTCAATAAACTGAGAAACCACCTTGGTATAAGAATTGTCAAAATACTGAGAAACAATCTCTCCGATAGCCGAACCCTTGTATTCATTTCCTGTTATTTTTGCTTCATAACGGTAGGTGTTTCCAAACGCCCGATAACTGACAAAGCCTTTTTCTACCAACAGCTTCACCAGAGTAGCTACTGTATTGTAATGGGGTTTCGGTTCTGAATAGAATGCCAACATTTCACGAATAAATAAAGGACCATGAGTCCATAAAATATTCATTATTTCTTCTTCTTTTGGTGTCAGTTTCTTCATAAACAGCTCATTTAAGATTAATACTACACGAAGATATGAAAATTATCAGACAAACAACTAAAAGTTTTAGTAGAACTACTAATATTAATAGTAATTAATAATAAAGACAAAATATCCAAACGATTTATTGAAAACACAAGCAGATTTTGACAGACATGCCAAAACTAAAATGGAACATTCAATAAATATCCCAATTTAAGAACATAAAAAAGGCAGGAGAGCAATTCACTTTCCTGCCTTTTTCTATGTTCACATTTTATGTCTTCCTTAGAACTCGCTGGTGAAATGGAACTTGATGCGCTTGAAGTCCATCTGTGCCATCTGAAGCACATAACCGCTATCGGCCAGGAACACATCGCGTCCGTCACGGTCTTTCGCCATATACTGATACTTACGTTTCTTGAAAGCTTCCAGTTCAGCCGGATCATCGCTTTCAATCCAGCAGGCTTTATATAGACTCAACGGTTCCCAACGGCACTTGGCATTGTATTCGTTTTCCAGACGGTACTGAATAACCTCAAACTGCAACTGACCTACCGTACCGATAATCTTGCGTCCGTTGAACTGGTTGACAAACAGCTGTGCCACACCTTCGTCCATCAGCTGATCGATACCCTTATTCAACTGCTTGGTCTTCATCGGATCGGCATTCTCGATGTACTTGAACATTTCCGGAGAGAAGCTCGGCAACCCCTTGAAGTGCAACAGTTCACCTTCGGTCAGCGTATCGCCAATCTTGAACGTACCATTGTCCGGCAAACCGATAATATCGCCAGCCCAAGCCTCATCCACTGTAGTCTTGCGCTGTGCCATGAACTGCGTGGGTGAAGAGAAACGCATCGTCTTGTTATGACGCACATGCAGGTACGGCGTATTACGGGTGAACTTACCGGAACATACCTTACAGAAGGCTACACACGAACGGTGGTTCGGGTCGATGTTGGCCGTAATCTTGAACACGAAACCGGTAAACTTAGGTTCCTCAGGCTGCACCTCGCGTTCTTCTGCCTGTACCGGACGCGGACTTGGCGCAATTTCCACAAAACAGTCGAGCAATTCCTGCACACCGAAGTTGTTCAAAGCCGAACCAAAGAACACCGGAGCCAGTTCTCCTTTCAGGTAATCGTCTACGTTGAATTCCGGATATACCCCGTCAATCAGTTCCAGTTCACTGCGCAACTTTTCAGCCAGCGGTGTACCGATATGGTTGTCCAAATCCTCTGTATGGATGTCCACCTCCACTTTCTCCGTCACCACCTGCTTAGAAGGCTGGAAAAGGTTCAGTTTCTGCTCGTAAATGTTGTACACACCCTTGAAACGCGGACCACTCTCAATCGGCCACGTCAGCGGACGCACGTTGATAACCAGTTCTTCCTCCAGTTCATCCAGCAAATCGAACGGGTCCTTAGCCTCACGGTCCATCTTGTTGACGAAGATAATCACCGGCGTGTTACGCATACGGCAGACTTCCATCAGCTTACGGGTCTGTGTTTCCACACCCTTCGCTCCGTCCACCACGATGATTACACTGTCCACTGCCGTCAAGGTACGATATGTATCTTCAGCAAAATCCTGGTGACCCGGTGTATCGAGGATATTGATCTTATAGTCATGGTAGTCAAACTCCATCACGGAGGTAGTAACCGAGATACCACGCTGCTTTTCGATGTCCATCCAGTCGGACGTGGCAGTTTTCTTTATCTTGTTTGATTTCACGGCTCCGGCCACCTGAATCTGTCCACCGAAAAGCAACAGCTTTTCCGTCAACGAGGTTTTACCGGCATCCGGATGCGCGATAATCGCAAATGTTCGTCTTCTTGCTATTTCCTGATTTGCCATATTTATTGTTTTAATTTTTCAATACATTCTGCCAGACTGTCCATCCAGTAAGGCACTTCCACGCCGTAGGTTTTCTTCAGCTTGGTCTTGTCGAGCACGGAATAGTGCGGACGACAAGCTTTCGTAGGATAATCCTCTGTGTGAAGCGGAGACACATGACAAGTAGTGATACCTGCCAGACGATGGATAGCTTTGGTAAAATCATACCAGGAGCACACGCCTTCGTTGCTGAAATGATAAATACCCGGCACGATACCTTTCTCCAGTGCCACAAAAATGGCCTGAGCCAAATCGCGTGCATAAGTCGGCGTACCAATTTGGTCGAAGATAACTCCCAGCGTTTCTTTCTCCTGCCCCAAACGAATCATGGTCTTCACGAAATTGTTGCCAAACGTAGAATACAGCCATGCCGTACGAATCACCATCGTATTGGGACACTGCTTCAGCGCTTCCTGCTCACCAGCCAGTTTGGTAGAGCCATATACGGAATTCGGACACGGTGTATCTTCTTCCTTATAAGGGATATGGGCTGTACCGTCGAACACATAGTCCGTAGACACCTGCACCAGGCAGCCGTTACGGCTTCGTGCCGCCTTGGCCAGATAGCCCGGAGCCACATGATTCAGTTTGTCGCAGAGTTCCACGTTGTCCTCCGCCTTGTCGACTGCCGTATAAGCTGCACAGTTCACAATCACATCAATCTGATGAGCCGATACAAATTCCATTACCGCCTGTTCATCGCAGATATCCAACTCTGCCACATCGGTAAAGAAATACTCAAAATTCCGGTGCTCTTCTGCCAGCAGACGCATTTCATTGCCCAACTGTCCGTTGGCTCCCGTCACTAATATCTTTTTCATGTTCTGTGATGTTTTAATCCAGTTCCAAATCGCCTTCCTTATCCTTAATATAATATCCGGCCAGCATCGCCAGCAAGTCACTGATGGCCTTCAGCGCCTTCATGGTTTCTTCGCTGATTTCCTTCTTCTGCAATTTCAGCATCAGCACCCCATACATGGCATCAAAGCAAGTCTCCAGTTCAGGCACGTCCTTGTCGCCACCCTTGGCACGCAGTTCCACAATAAAAGGAAGTACCTTGTAATACGCCGCACTGTAATAAGGGAATTTAGGCGAACGCAACAAACGCAGGTGTAAGTCAGTCAGCCAGACGATGATGTTCTTGTTAATCTGCACATGACCCTTTTCCAGCACCCCTTCCTGCTGCATCATGTTAATCAAGTCCTCATACCAGCGGGCCAGTTCCTTCTTCTGCTCGTCGGTAGCCGGATAAGGCTCGATGATATTCTTACGGATGCGCTCCATATCGCAGCCATTAGCACGAATCAAGTCCTCCACCTGCCACATATACAGCAGGTATTCGGCGATATTCTTTTTTTTAAGTTGTTGAGAAATATACATATCCTATCAAGAAAAAGATTTGCCGGCAATGGCCAGGACGATTCCCACCACCGCCGCTATCATGACCACGACACCAATGATGCGGTTGAGCACCCAGATGCCACGCAAATTAAATCGTGAACGTACTTTATTGACAAAATAAGTAATGCTGAACCACCAGCCCAATGCTCCCAGGATAATGGCCAGATAACCCACTAACTGAAAACCGATGGGACTGCCCGGCATGACAAATGAGAAACGGGCAAACAGACCGATGAACAGGAAAATAATCAAGGGATTGGACAGGGTGACAAAAAAGGCCGTAACGAAGTTGTGCAGGTAAGTTCCCCGCGTACCCGAAGACGGGCGAAGCGACTTCACCGGATTACTGCGGAAGGTATAGATACCAAAAGCCAGCAACATGATGCTGCCCACTACCTGAAGAAAAATATGATGCTTCAGGATGAGTTCGTCCATGAAACTCATTCCGTATCCCGTAATCAACGCATAGCAAATATCACTTAATGCCGCCCCGACTCCCGTCACGAAACCAAACCAGCGCCCTTTGTTCAACGTACGCTGAATACAGAGCACACCGACCGGTCCCAAAGGAGCAGACACGACAATGCCGATAATCAATCCCTTCAGCAACAAATCAAGTATAGTAACCTGTTCAATCCAATTCATACTGCAAAGATGCTACTTTTTTACGAAAGTACCTACATTTTTATACGATTATCATTAAGAGTATATCTGAAAAAACGACAAATTCAGAAGCCCTAAAGGAATAACAGGAAGACATTACTGCATTTTTTACGTCTCCCGGCACAAAACCATATGTCTCCCCTACGGGAAACTTACAGCTCCGGCTGGAGAAACGTAAAGTTCACGTAAGGGAGACATACAACCAACAAGTCCGTTTTTCCCTCAATGAAGGGAGACTTTTGGGTTTCTATCACACAAAGAGTACGGCCAAAATACCCAGTCCGACTGCTACAATGGTAGAAATCAGTCCCGGCATCATGAAAGAATGGTTCAGCACATACTTTCCGATGCGGGTGGTACCCGTGGTATCAAAATTGATGGCTGCCACCACCGTCGGATAATTCGGGATGAAAAAATACCCGTTGACCGCCGGAAAGAGGGCAATCAGCATATAGGGCGAAATGCCCAGTGCCATGCCCAGAGGAAGCAAGGCACGGATGGTTGCCGCCTGACTGAACAGCAGGATAGACATGACAAAAAGCGCAATACCGAAAAGCCACGGCATATCAGTTACCAGACCAAATATATTTTCTTTGATGACGGCAATGTTACCGGAGATAAAAGTATCGCCCATCCACGCAATACCGAAAATGGCCACTACCGCCTGCATACCCGCATTGAAGACTGAACTTTTAGCGGCCTTCATCCCACTGGTGCCAGTCAGCAGCAGAATCAGTGCGGCTACCGACAGCATGAGCACTTCAATGATGTGTGCCATCTGCATCACCACTACGCCCTCAGAGGTTTGAAACGACGGACGAAGACTATCGATGGAGCCAAACAGCACGATGCCGACCGTGGCACCTAAAAACAGCAGTACAGAGGTCAGCGCCTTTCCAGGATTGGCCACCTCAGCCGTACAATAATTGGCACCTGACAATTCGCCCGACTTCAAGCGTGCCTGATATACAGGGTCATCCTTCAGTTCCTTACCTACCCGCATGGAATAAATCGCACCGGCCAGTACACCCACCAAGGTGCAGGGAATGGAAATCTTCAAAATATCAAACAAAGTAATGTCATATCCAGCCAGCATACTCAACAGGGCCACCGTAGCCGCAGAAATAGGACTGGCAGTAATAGCCTGCTGGGAAGCAATGACGGCAATCCCCATCGGGCGTTCCGGACGGATACCCGTTTCACGAGCCACTTCGGCAATAACCGGAAGTACGGAATAGGCCACATGCCCCGTTCCGGCAAAGAAGGTAAAGAGATAAGTCACCAACGGACTCAACAGCGTGATGCGCTGAGGATGGCGACGCAAGATTTTCTCTGCCCATTTCACCATCAAATCCAATCCTCCGGCAGCCTGCATGCAACCGGCAGCTGCAATCACTGCCACAATCATCAGCATCACATCAATAGGAGGAGTGGTGGGTTCAAGACCAAAGACAAAAGTAAGTACGGCCAGCCCCAAGCCTCCAAAGACTCCCAGACCGATGCCGCCTACACGCGCTCCGACAATAATTGCCAGTAACACAAACAGTAATTGTAACCACATAAATAGAAAGAGTTTTTAGATTTAAGGTGCAAAGATAGGCATATTCTGTGATAACTTTTATTTTTCTTCGTAATTCCGAGGATTTTCTCTACCTTTGTACCACTTTTTTTAAAGCGCATTGAATATTCATTATAACATACAAGTGCTATGATTCTATTTTTCAGAACACCCACAAACAGTGTGATTGCCACGGAATGCAATCAGGAACTGAATGCTGAAGACGTCAAGAAACTATGCTGGCTGTACAGCGATGCCACTGTGGAAAACGAAGACAACCTGAAAGGATGGTTCATCGGCCCACGCCGTGAAATGATTACTCCATGGAGTACAAATGCGGTTGAAATCACCCAGAACATGGGTCTCAACGGTATCCGTCGTATCGAGGAATACTTCCCGGTGAAAGATGAAAATGCCGACCACGACCCGATGTTGCAACGTATGTATCACGGACTGGATCAGGAAATTTTCACGGTAGACATCAAACCGCAGCCTATCATATACATCGAAAACCTGGAAGAATACAACGAAAAGGAAGGTTTGGCGCTGTCACGCGAAGAAATGGACTACCTGATGAAGGTGGAAAAGGATCTGGGCCGCAAACTGACTGACTCGGAAGTATTCGGTTTCGCACAGATTAACTCTGAACACTGCCGCCACAAAATTTTCGGTGGTACGTTCATCATCGACGGACAGGAAATGGAGTCTTCTCTGTTCCAGATGATCAAGAAAACTACACAGGAAAATCCTAACAAGATTATCTCGGCTTACAAAGACAACGTAGCTTTTGCCGAAGGTCCGGTGGTAGAACAATTCGCTCCGGCCGATCACTCTACTTCTGATTACTTCATTATTAAAGATATTAAGACCGTCATCTCACTGAAAGCGGAAACACACAACTTCCCGACTACCGTAGAACCGTTCAACGGTGCGTCTACCGGTACAGGTGGTGAAATCCGCGACCGTATGGGTGGTGGTAAAGGTTCATGGCCGATTGCCGGAACTGCCGTATACATGACTTCTTATCCGCGTACAGACGAAGGACGCGACTGGGAAAACATTCTGCCGGTGCGCAAATGGTTGTACCAGACTCCGGAACAGATTCTGATCAAGGCATCAAACGGTGCTTCTGACTTTGGTAACAAGTTCGGACAGCCGCTGATTTGTGGCTCTGTTCTGACTTTCGAACACGAAGAAAACAACGAAAAATATGCTTACGACAAGGTTATCATGCTGGCAGGTGGTGTGGGCTACGGCACACAGCGCGACTGCTTAAAGGGTAGCCCCGAAGCAGGAAACAAGGTCGTAGTCATGGGTGGTGACAACTACCGCATCGGTCTGGGTGGTGGTTCCGTTTCTTCTGTAGAAACAGGACGTTACTCTTCAGGCATCGAGCTGAACGCTATCCAGCGTGCCAATGCAGAAATGCAGAAACGTGCTTACAACGTGGTACGTGCATTGTGCGAAGAAGACGAAAACCCGATTGTATCTATCCACGACCACGGTTCTGCCGGACACGTAAACTGTCTGTCTGAGCTGGTGGAAGACTGCGGTGGTCTGATTCACATGGACAAGTTGCCTATCGGTGACGAAACACTTTCTGCCAAGGAAATCATCGCCAACGAATCACAGGAACGTATGGGCTTGCTGATTGACGAAAAAGCCATCGAACATGTACACAAGATTGCAGAACGCGAACGTGCACCGATGTACGTGGTAGGTGAAACTACCGGCGACCATCGTTTTGCCTTCGAACAGGCTGATGGCGTACGTCCGTTCGACCTGGCCGTAGACCAGATGTTCGGCTCTTCTCCAAAAACTTATATGGTGGACAAAACTGTAGAACGTCATTATGAAAACGTTTCTTACGATGTCACCAAACTGAATGAATATTTGCGCCGCGTGCTGCAGCTGGAAGCCGTAGCCTGCAAGGACTGGTTAACCAACAAGGTAGACCGCTCCGTAACAGGTAAGATTGCCCGCCAGCAGTGCCAGGGTGAATTGCAGTTGCCGTTGAGCGACTGTGGTGTGGTAGCCCTCGACTACCGTGGCGAAAAAGGTATCGCTACTGCACTGGGACATGCTCCGCAGGCTGCCTTGGCTAATCCGGAAGCTGGTTCTGTACTGGCTGTATCAGAAGCACTGACTAACCTGGTATGGGCTCCGCTGGCAGAAGGAATGGACAGCATTTCATTGTCAGCCAACTGGATGTGGCCTTGCCGTGCACAGGAAGGTGAAGACGCACGTCTGTACAAAGCAGTGAAAGCATTGTCAGACTTCTGCTGCGAACTGCAAATCAACGTGCCGACCGGTAAGGACTCTCTGTCAATGACACAGAAATATCCGAACGGTGAAAAGATTATCAGCCCGGGAACCGTTATCGTTTCTGCCGGCGGTGAAGTATCCGACATCAAGAAAGTGGTTTCTCCGGTCATGGTCAACAAACCGAAATCTACCTTCTATCATATTGACTTCAGCTTCGACCAGCTTCGTCTGGGTGGTTCTGCTTTCGCACAGTCACTCAACAAGGTGGGCGATGACGTGCCGACTGTACAAAATCCGGAATACTTCCGCGATGCATTCCTGGCTGTTCAGGAACTGGTGAACAAAGGCTTGATTCTGGCCGGACACGATATTTCTGCCGGTGGTTTGATTACTACCCTTTTGGAAATGTGCTTTGCCAATACAGAAGGCGGTATGGAAATCAACCTCGACAAGATTAAGTGCGACGACATCGTGAAGATTCTGTTCGCCGAAAATCCGGGTGTAGTTATTCAGGTAGCCGACAAGCACAAGGCAGAAGTCAAGAAGATTCTGGAAGATGCAGGTGTAGGTTACGTGAAGATTGGTGTGCCGACTGAAGAACGTCACATCCTGGCAACTCTGCACGATGCAACTTACCAGTTCGGTATCGACTACTTGCGTGATGTATGGTATTCTACTTCTTACCTGCTCGACCGCAAGCAGAGCATGAACGGCTGTGCCAAGAAACGTTTCGAAAACTACAAGCAGCAACCGCTGGAATTTGTATTCGACAAGTCATTCACCGGCAAGCTGTCGCAGTTCGGTCTCGATCCGAACCGTCGTACACCGAGCGGCATCAAAGCAGCCATCATCCGTGAGAAGGGAACTAACGGTGAACGTGAAATGGCTTACATGCTGTATCTGGCAGGCTTCGACGTAAAAGACGTAACAATGACCGACCTGATTAGCGGACGTGAAACACTGGAAGACATAAACATGATAGTTTACTGCGGTGGATTCTCCAACTCCGACGTACTGGGTTCTGCCAAGGGATGGGCCGGAAGCTTCCTGTTCAACCCGAAAGCAAAGGCTGCCCTCGACAACTTCTACGCTCGCGAAGATACATTGTCACTGGGTGTCTGCAACGGTTGCCAACTGATGATGGAACTGGGACTGATTACTCCGGAAGACAAGAAGAAAGGCAAGATGCTGCATAACGACTCACATAAGTTTGAATCTAACTTCCTGGGTGTAACCGTACCGATGAACCGCAGCGTGATGTTCGGCTCACTGAGCGGCTCTAAACTGGGTATCTGGGTAGCTCACGGAGAAGGTAAGTTCTCATTGCCTTATCCGGAAGACCACTACAACGTAGTGCTGAAGTATTCATACGATGAATATCCAGGCAACCCGAACGGTTCAGACTACAGCGTAGCCGGTATCGCCAGCCAGGACGGACGTCATCTGGCCATGATGCCTCACCTGGAACGTGCTTGCTTCCCATGGGAAAATGCATACTATCCGCTTGACCGCAAAGAAGAAGACCAGATCACTCCGTGGATGGAAGCCTTCGTAAATGCCCGCAAGTGGGTGGAAGCCAACCGTAAGAAATAATCCAAGAAAATGATACTTTAACACAAGGAGTCGCCTTTTAAAGCGACTCCTTTGTTTTTGTCAAAAAAGAATGGTTTTATGTTGGATTTTGTAAATATAAACCGTACTTTTGCTTGCGTAGCTAAAAGGACATTCAAAAAACTTATAAAATAAGATAACCATGAAAGAAATAGACTGGTCGAATCTGTCTTTCGGATACATGCGGACAGATTACAATGTACGTTGCTATTATCGCGACGGAAAATGGGGAGAACTCGAACTCTGTTCAGAAGAAACATTGAACATTCACATGGCTGCCACTTGTCTGCACTACGGACAGGAAGCTTTCGAAGGACTGAAAGCCTATCGCGGAAAAGACGGTAAAATCCGTATCTTCCGCCCGGAAGCTAATGCAGAACGTCTGCAAAGCACTTGTCGGGGTATCCTGATGCCGGAGCTTCCGACCGAAAAATTCTGCGAAGCTGTGAAGAAAGTAGTAAAGGCCAACGAACGGTTCATTCCTCCATACGAAAGCGGTGCTTCTCTTTACATCCGTCCGCTGCTGATTGGTACAGGTGCACAAGTAGGTGTACATCCTGCCAGCGAATACATGTTTGTGATATTCGTCACTCCGGTAGGTCCGTACTTCAAAGGTGGATTTGCCACTAACCCATACGTAATTATCCGCCAGTACGACCGTGCAGCACCACTCGGAACCGGTACATTTAAAGTAGGTGGTAACTACGCTGCCAGCCTCCGCGCCAACAAAATGGCACACGATGCAGGATACGCCAGCGAATTCTATCTGGATGCAAAAGAAAAGAAATACATCGACGAATGTGGTGCAGCCAACTTCTTTGGTATCAAGAACAACACCTATGTCACTCCGCTGTCAACCTCTATCCTGCCCTCTATCACCAACCGCAGCTTGATGCAGCTGGCTGAAGACATGGGAATGAAAGTAGAACGTCGTCCGATTCCGGAAGAAGAACTGACTACCTTCGAAGAAGCAGGAGCTTGCGGTACAGCAGCCGTAATCAGTCCTATCGGCCGCATTGACGACCTGGAGAACCAGAAGTCATACGTCATTGCAAAAGATGGCAAACCAGGCCCTATCAGCGAAAAACTATATCACAAGCTGCGTGGCATCCAGTACGGTGACGAAGCTGATCCATACGGATGGGTAACTGTGTTAGATTAATGCTCCTTTTTTTATAAAACAGGGCTGTCTCACTTCACAAGGATATTGGTCACATCGTAGAATAATTTTTTAGATTTAAAACAACATGAAGAATAATATACTCGGATTTATAACCTACCTTTTGGCCACAATCCTATTTTCTCCATCGGTAGGTATCATCCTGCTAGCGATGAAAGAAAATGCAGACAGATGCCACTATTATAAAGGAAAATGGAATATGACCGATATAGCTATTGGAATAGCTGCGGTCTCTATCGGAATAGCAGTAAGATACTTTTTTGATTTTAAACTCTGCTTATAGACATAAATACATTCAAAGCTGAATAGAATGTCTATTAATCAGCAGAGCTATCATTTAAGCACTGATATTTGCTGAAATATCTCATCAAATATCCTGTCTTCGAAAAGAAGATGAAAAGCATTGCTCGACCATTGAATTTCAATGGTCGAGCTTTATTTTTTGTAACCCATTTCCATGATGCCGAATAATAGGTCGAATAATAGATTAATGCTCTCCTTACATCAACTATCTCTTCTCGAACGAACGGCAAAAGCGCAATAACTCTCCATTCGCCCGATTATCGATTTCCGTCTCTCGTATCTCTTCAAATAAATTCAGGGTAGAAGAACACTCCCCACAAATATCAATACCTATGACCCGCTCTTGCCGAAATACAACGGCCAACAACTGCTCCAGTTCTGATAAAGTCAGTGAACCTTGATCCCAGTTGGTTATCGCAGAAGAAGGGTCCAGCACATCCTTGTCGATAGAAATATAGACAGGTTCATTCACATGCTCAGAGGCAAACGCTTTCCAACCTGCTTCCTGATCCAAAGAAGATTCACTATAAAAATGGATACGGTCGCCATATTCCTTTGGAACTTCCTGCAACAAACGGTCTGAAGCACCGGCTATAATTACCTTCTTACAATTCGCATTCGTATCAAGCACATCTTTTACCCAACTTCCACACGACAGGATATGCTCAAATAAAGGAGGCTGCATGTCAGGATGGTGGTCAAACACCAGCAAAGCAAATGGAGTAGTCAGCTTATCAGTCCAAAATTTCGTGACATAATGATAATTTCCTGAATCTATAAAATGAATTCCCTGCGGAGAATAATCCGCTATCATACGCTGTAAAGCAGAAGCTCCTTCTTCGTCACAATAGCATTCTGTTCCATTCAAATGCTGGCAGTCCAGCCACACAAACTGACGATTCCGAGCAAAGGGCTCATAATTGTACACGCCTGTAAAATTCATCACAACCACCGGTTTCGAATTCCGGCTAAATACTGCTTGAGATTGATGATTCATATACTTTCCTCCCACTCTTCAAAATACGCCTTAAAAACGAAGAAAAGAGACTGACACCGGAAACTCTTTCCCATTGTCTATAGGCCATAAACAGAAAAAAGCTGTAACCGAATAGTTACAGCTTTTTATCTCGGCACGGGAAGAGAGGCTCGAACTCTATGGAAACTTTCCCCCTCCTTCCCTGTCTTGATATTCAAGCTGTTACGTTTTCGAATTATGTGATTATTTTATATTGTTTGTCCCAAATCTGTCCGACTTTCAGTGGGGTTAACCAACTGATTCATTTGCTCTAAGAGTAGAATTCTTTTATCTTTCTCTTCAAGCAGACGTTCCAGCAATTCGATTTTTTCTTTGTACTGCTGCTCATTATCTCCATGAGCTGATGGATAAGCCTTGAAAGGTTTCTCCCGTTCAAAGAACACGTCCATCGACACCCCGAAAAAATCCGCCACTTTCTCCAGACGTTTCACAGTGGGATTCCCGTTGACAATCTGAGCCAAAGAAGCATTGGCTTCAGTACCAAGGTATCTTAAAAGTTCCTTGTTTGTAACCTTCTTATCTAACAATAATTGTTTGATAACATTACCATTATACATTGTATTATCATTTTTATCTCTTTCAAAAAATATATCTATAGATACATTGAAAAAATCAGCAATCTTCTCTAATGTATTGCAGTTAGGAACGTTTGTTCCTTTTATTATATTATCAAGAGTGGCTTTTTGTATATCAGCATAACGATAAACATCAGCTTTCTTAACCTTCCTCTCTCGTATTAATTGTTCTATGATATATCCTTTGAACATACTTGCTTTAATTCTTATTTAATAGAATTTGTATTGTACGTTCCTTTTCAGACAACAATTCTTTAAGATGTTCAATTTCCCTTTGACACTCGTTCAATCTTATATCTCCTGAAACTAGATTTCCATTACCATTTACACTATGACCTATACTTGAATGAGTCATTTTCTCATTATCAAAGAAGTAATCCATTGATACTCCGAAAAATAATGCTATCTTTTCTAATTTCTTTGAACCTATATCTGAGCCTTTTAAAACGTTTTCTAGAGTTTGCACAGATATACCAACCTTTTCACAGAAACCCTTCTTAGTCAATCTGTTGCTCTCTATTAATTCAACTATTCTTTGAGGTACAAGCATATATTATTTAATTTTTAGCCATTCTAAATATCAATAAATATTGAATTTACAATAAATAATACTTTGATTATTATCAATAAATCTTTAAGTTTGCACTATAAATTTAATAATTAAATCAATAGCAAATAATATAATCATCTAAAAAGTAACAGAAATGGTAATATCTAACTATTATTTATCTCTATCGGGTAAAGTGAAAAGTAAGTTCATTCAAGATGTGATTGAATTGTGCGGAATATCCTACCCTTCTTTCTTCTACAAGATGAGAAACGATTCCTGGACCAAACTTGAACGCGAAGCGATAGAGAGGTTTATTCAAAAAGAAAATGAGAAATCAAGTTGAGTTCTACAACACGCCATCAGGCTATGTGATGTGTGATGACGGCAACTATACCACCCGGCTATCAGAATCCAGCCGGGAAGTAGTAGATGAATTACTGGATACTATACGAGAGTGTTATTCCGATGCGTACCACGCACTTGAACAATGCTATTCCAAATCGCGCAAAAATTCCAGGTACCAAAAATTCAGAATAGTGAATCGCTTCATACGGTGTAATTGCGGAGAACTGGATACCCAAAAGATAGATTTTATCGACGGGAATATCAACATCGAGCAAGTACATTGTCCTCTGAGAGGTTCCGGTGACTGTCAGTATGAGAATGTGATATGCAATCCTAAACGTACATCAGTCCTGACCACAAGACAGCTACAAATAGCAGCTGCACTAGCCGAAGGACTGACCCCGCAAGAAGTATCAGACAGATTATATATCTCAATCCATACGGTACACAATACCATACAGGCAATTAAGGTAAAACTAAACCTCAAGAATACAAGTCAAATTATTACCTGGTATAACAATTTCGAATTATGACAAAGAAAAAGGATATTGTTTTTGTTAATCATCTCACATATATCAAGAAACGCAGAATGCAGAAGTATCATGCTCGTAAGATTATGAGGTTCTTCAGACAATATGGGATTGACCCATTATGGATTAATTCTTTTGTTAAGGTTAGAAAAGTGCTGTATAAAAATAAATTATAATAACCATGAATAAAGAACCTCGAAATTTAGCAACATACAAAGAGTTCAGCAAGATGCTGCAGGAAGTGGCCAACATATATTCCCAAATGGGTGATACCCCATTGGAAGAAGAGGGTTGGGAGAGAGAAGATATATCTAATGCTATCTACTTCATAACAAACAAACATGATTTTCAGGACTTCATTCTGCCGTGGAAAGATGCTTTTCTACGCAATCCAATTGACGTAACGGAAGCTAAGAAATGGGCTGCATACGTGAAAAATTGCCGGGAGAAAGGAATACCATGTAATTACCAGGAATACCAAGGCTACACAGAGAATGAACAACACGAATTAAAAGAATGAGTATGGGAAACATGAAATTACACAAAATGGAAGAATGGGAATCCGTCTTCCATACAAAACAAATTGAGCACGTCTATTACACTTCTGACATGCTGGTACGTAAGGTGACCGGTTACATTATAATATGCCGAAAATCGTTGAACAACGGTATCTCAAAAAATACCCCCAGACGAAAACGAGTCCGATGGGATGGCTATGGACGTTGTTACAACATCAACAACAACACCCGTCTGCGTGACCACGACATACACTTCTAAGCTATCTTTTATAAAGCCGGCAAATACCTGATATTTGCCGGTATCCAAAACACTCTAAAACATGATTTCCAACTCAGACATAGAAAAGATTCTTGACCGTGCCGACATAGTAGACGTAGTAGGACAATTCGTCCAGCTGCAACGGTCCGGAGTCAGATACAAGGCATGCTGTCCGTTCCATCAGGAAGACACCCCTTCCTTCATGGTAGACCAGGCACGCGGCTTATGGTACTGCTTCGGTGCTTGCAAAGAAGGTGGCAACGTCATTAAGTTTGTGGAGAAAATAAATAACATGAACTTTCCAGAGGCGTGTCACTGGCTGGCCGACAAATACGGCATCGATATAGAAGACAAGAAAGAAGAGAAAAATCCGGAAGAGCTAAAGGCGATTCGCAAACGTGCATCCATGTTCGCAATAAATGAATTTGCGGCTCAATACTTTCTTGCGAACCTGCAAAAAACAGAAGCTGACGCTGCACGGGCCAAAATCAAACAGAGATGGGGTGAGCAATATCCTCAGGAGCAGGGTATCGGTTACGCACTTCCTTCCTGGTCCGCTTTTGCAGACGCAGCCATCAAGGCCGGATACTCTGCCGACCTGATGGTAGAGTGCGGACTGATCCGGAAGCGCAAGGAGGGTGATGGATATTATGACTTCTATCGTGACCGTATCATGATACCCATCCGCGACCGGTTCCGGAACATCACCGGGTGGACTGCCCGCGACATGAGCGAAGTGGATGGTACCCCCAAATACCTCAATTCTTGTCAAAGCGATATATATGACAAGTCAAACAGCATATTTGGTATTGACAACGCCATCAGGCAGGCCGCCAAAGAAGAAAAATTTTATTGTGTGGAAGGTGCCCCCGATGTAATGCGCCTGCAATCCATCGGAATAAACAACACCATTGCCTCACTGGGTGCTGCCTGGACAAAGAAACAGTTCTACCAGATTAAAAGGTATGCCACTTCCCTTTGCTTTCTTCCGGACGCGGACGCCATCAAACCAGGCGAACAATACGGTACCGGAATAGCAGCCGTCATCAAGTCCGGCCAACTGGCTATGGAGTGCGGTTTCTCCGTATCCGTTAAGGAGATTCCCTGTGGTGAAGGAAATACGAAAAATGATCCGGACTCTTACTGCACCAGCCGTACCAAGTTCAAAGACCTTGACGAAGTAGATTTCATCACCTGGTATGCCGGATATGCTTTCAAGACTGACGGTACCACCGAGGACAAAAGTTCAGCCGTATCCAAGATTGCCCAGATGGTGGCCATGGTTGGCGATGAAGTCAAAGAACAAATGTACCTGGAGCAGCTGAAGAAAATCTATAACCATAAGAATCTTTGGCTAACGGCCATCAACCGTGAAAAGAAGAAAATTTCCGAATCCAAGGCAGACAAGACACAGACCATCAACCGGGATTTGCTGGCCAAATATGGATTCTTTGAGTCCAACAACTGTTATTACTCGACCAACGACGGGAAAGAATATCAGTGGTCAAACTTCGTGATGCAACCGATGTTTCACATCAAGGACTCTCTTAATCCCAAGCGATTGTACCGCATCAAGAACCAGAACCGCCAGGAGGAAATCGTGGAGATGAAGCAAGAAGATCTGGTGTCGTTATCAAAGTTCAAACAGAAGGTCGAAGGACTGGGTAACTATATCTGGCTGGCTACCGAAAAAGAAATGACACGCCTGAAGATGTATCTTTATGAACAGACGGAAACCGCAGTGGAGATTACCCAGTTAGGGTGGCAACGCAAAGGATTCTATGCGTTCGGCAATGGAGTATTTGACACCGAATGGCACCCGGTAGACGATTATGGCATTGTTCGCCTGGGCGATAAAGGAAACTACTATCTTCCGGCCTCCAGTCTGATTTACCGGGATGATGACAAACTGTTCCAGCTCGAACGACGATTTGTCCACCTGAACTACTCCGGCATCTCCATGAGAGATTACTTTTCCAAACTGGTAGGAGTTTTCGGAGATAATGCAAAAGTGGGTATCTGCTTCCTCCTGGCCACATTGTTCCGCGATGTGATTACCGGTTATACTAAGAGCTTCCCCATCCTGAACCTGTTCGGACCGAAAGGTTCAGGAAAGTCAGAGCTCGGTCACAGCCTGATGTCCTTGTTCATTATCGACAACACACCTCCCAACATTCAGAATGCCACTATCCCGGCACTGGCCGAACTGGTAGCACAATGTTCAAACGCCCTGGTACATATTGATGAGTTTAAAAATAACATTGACATCGACAAACGCGAATACTTGAAAGGTTTATGGGATGGAGCCGGGCGCAGCCGTATCAACATGGACAGAGACAAGAAGCGTGAGATAACAGCCGTTGCCTCAGGAGTCATCCTTTCCGGACAGGAGATGGCAACAGCTGATATAGCTCTCTTCAGTAGACTTATATTCCTGACGTTTTCCAAATCAGAATTTACCGATGCGGAAAAGAAACGATACAGCGAACTGGTAGACATTCGCAAACGAGGCCTGTCACACCTGACCCTTCAGATATTGCGTCATCGGGCCAAGATGGAGCAACAGTTCGTCAGCAACTTTCATTCCTGTTTGTCTGACATTATTGAAGGACTGGGGGCGGAGAAAGTGGAAGACCGAATCTTGCGTAACTGGATCATACCGCTGGCAGCCTTCAGAACACTAGAGGGTGTGCTTGACTTACCGTTTTCATACCAGGATATTCGCAAGGTTACACTGGATGACATAATCCGTCAGAACGCAGAATGTAAAAGTAACAATGAATTGGCCAACTTTTGGAATGTGGTATCTTATCTGCAGCAGGATGGTGAGATATTTATCGAAGGTGACTACCGTATAGAATATGTCAATAAGTTCAAAAGCAACCTGATAAAGATTGAACAGCAGTACCAGGAACCCAAGGCCATCCTGATGATGCGCAAGAACCGCATCTTCATGCTGTATAAAAAATTTGGCAAGCAGGTTGGCGATTCAATTCTTCCGGAAGGCTCGCTGGTGTACTACCTGGAGAACTCCAAGGAATACATGGGTAAAAAGAACTCAGTCCGGTTCAAAAACATACAGCGTGGTGTAGAAGTTCAGAAAATAGAAACGACTCCCACCGGAGGAATATCCTACAAAAAGACCTCGACACCGGATATTGCCCTGTGTTTCGATTACAAGATGATTAAGGATACTTATAATATTAACCTCGAGGTAGAGGTGGAAGGCAATGAGACTACAAGTGATGATTTAGATGAGTAATAAAAATGGTTTTAGAGTTGTAGAAAGGCGTGGCGTCGTGAGGACGCTGCGCCTTTTTTTATATGCCCGGAGCAGTATTCATCCTTTTCAAATGGGGTAAAAAAGGCTTCTACACTTTCTACACCTTCTACAATGTTAATAATGAGATATTTATATATTCTACATACATTCTACAAACCTTCTACAAAATTCTACAAAATGCCGTTTTTGTTAAAACCTTCTACAAATTACTTCATTTTCTACATAATTTCTACAATTGTAGAAGCCTTATAAAATCATAAACTATTGATTACCAATATATTTTATTTTCTGTAGAAAGTGTAGAAGGTGTAGAAGGCAAAAAGTATGTCATATCTGGAAATATACTTTTTGCTTTTGGAGCGCATTAATAGCATATTTATTTACCTAAAAAGTAATATATATATTATATTTGTAATAGATAATCAATTCATTATGAGCCACATTGTGTTTTATATCAAACTGGAGCCTTATTTAAAGCAATGGCTTCACAATAGCCTGGGAAATCCGGTGGTATTTCCACCGCAGAGTAATGAGAATGCTGTCATCCGCCGGTTCCTCCGGAAAAGGCCACCGGAAGTTCAGCCGGAAATGGCAGAAGACGAATTGACAGCCATCGTCATTCCCGACAGCAAAGCCAAACCGCCGCAATATTATAACTACCTGGGCAAAAAAGCCAAGGCAGCTGTAAAGGAGACCATCGAAGACCTATTCCGGGCGAACCTCTGGAATGAGATGAGCGACCTGACCAAGCGCGATTGCGGCCTGAACAAGACCATCGCAGCCTGGTGTGAAATGCACGGCATCGATGACGACTATTCGGAGACTGTCAGACAGAAATACTACCGCATGAGGACCAGTTATAGCCGGAGAGGCATCTTTTTAGGTTCTTTAACCAGAAAACACTCGGATGAGTAGGCCGTTTTTGTACAAACCCAAACAACACCGAACACACATAATCCAATAACGATAATCATGGTACATCTGATTCAGAACATTAGAAAAGTAGAATGCATCGAGTCCTATCACCTTCAGCATTCAGACATCATAGCCGACCGAGGAGTATGGCTGAATGTCTACCAGCAATTCAGCCCAATTTCGACTATCGGGCTGAGTTCAGTCGAGATTTCCGACAAAATCGAGAACAAACAACGCATTTTCACCACCAAACTCACCATGTTCCGGTCAAAGAAGCTGCTACCTGGTGCCAAAAAGTTCTGCTTCAAGGTAACAACCGTCACCGGCTCCCAGTTCCTGATTGGTTCATCCGAGAAACCCTACCCCGTCATACAAAACGAAGAGACTTTTCCGTCCGCAGCCAGTGGACGGGCAGGTGTTACCGTCACAGTAACCCTGACCTCCCCTATTCCGATGCTTGCCATATTAGATTAGAGTCTTTTTATGCAATATATATAAGGTATAATATTGCGTAGACTAATTTTCGACAACATGGATTATAGTATTAGTATTGATTCACACATCGGTCCTTGGGGATATTCAAAGAACTATATCCGAAGCCAGATGTCAGGTTTGAAAAACAAGCCTGTCAATGTGCGTGTATCGTCCCTCGGTGGCTCGGTGGACGATGCGCTCGACATCCGGCAGCAGTTTCTTGATCACGGCAACGTGACTTGCTATCTGTATGGATACGTAGCCAGCGCGGCTACCATCCTGGCTACCGGCGCCAAGAGAACCTGTATGTCCAGATATGCATTCTACCTTATTCATAAAGTGTCAAACTGGGTAGATGCCTGGGGCAACTACAACGCCGACCAGATTCAGCAGCTTATCGACGACCTGAAGGCTAACAAGCTGGAGAATGACAAAATGGACTTGGTGCTGGCCAACCTCTACGCCAACAAGTGCAAGAAAAAAGTAGATGACATTCTTCCAATCCTGAAAGAAGGACGCTGGCTTACTGCCCAGGAAGCACTTGAATACGGATTCATTGACGAAATCGTAGAAGACGGCTCAAAACTGAACTTCGACGATGCCATGAAGACCCGTTTCAACATGTTCCATCTTCCGGCTTTGCCTGCGATGGAGGACAAGACCCAAAGTCCGGAAGCAGAAACAGCCCCCAGTTGGTTCAACAATTTCGTGAACAAATTCTTCAAGGGACACCAGCCGGATACTCCACAGGCACAAAATAAACCACTCAATCATTCAACAACACAAATGAAAAAGGATTATCAGAAAGTCAATTCCATCTTGAAAATCGAGGGTGTGGAAGTTGACAAGGATGGTAAGGTAACGCTTACCGAAGAACAGGTCAAGGCCCTCAATGACCGCATCACCAATCTGGAACAGGAATCTTCTGATAAAGACAATCAGATTTCAGAGCTGAAAAAGCAGAATGAGAACCTGAAAAAGAACGATGGTGAAGACACTACTCACATTAATGGTGACGAAGGTGAGGATGATGACCTCACAAAGTTCAACACAGCACAAGAAATGTTCAACAACGTAAAAGAATTGTTATAATATGGCAGATACAAAAGGTTACGTACAGATTACTGATGAACAGCTTGCCAAGTCGGCTGTCAAGTATAGAAAAGAATTGCTTATGATGCCTGTTCTTGCCATGGCTTCAACTTTGCAGCACATGTCTCAGAGACCTGGTGTTATAGGGAAAGAGACGGTAGGTGAAGTTAATGGTGACATTGAACTCGGGCCGTATGATGAAGGGCGTGTTGATGAAAATGGTGTATCCATTGATCCGCGTACATTAGAGACTTTCTTAGGTAGCGTAGTGAAAAAGTTTTCCCCGAACTCTGTATGGCAAACAGTTTATGGCAACTTGATTTCAAAGGGGGAAGCTTTAAAGAATGTCGACATCACCCGTCAGGTTCTTGCTTTCCTTTCTGCTAAACTCGGAGCTAATCTTAATGCTGTCTTATGGTCTGCTAAACGTAATGAGAGTGGAACAAAATCAAAAGACCTTTTTAATGGTTTTGATACCATCACAAAAACAGAAATGGACGCTTCCAAGATTTCTGCAGACCTTAAAAACATGTTTACTATCGAGGCTATCAGCAAAGACAATGCTGTGGATGTTTTAAAGGAATTCTACCGTGCTGCCGACCCTGTGTTGCGAGAAACACAAACTAAACTGTTTATTCCTCAGGGTGTTTATGACAACTATGTAGACGATTATCAGGCTACCGTTGGCCATGTTCCTTATAATACGTCATTTGAGAAGACGTTTCTCGAAAGTTCTAACAATAGATGTGAGCTGGTTCCTCTGGCTAACAAAGCCGGTTCCGCTTTCATTCACCTTACTACAAAAAGTAATATGCTTGTTGGTTACGGTAATGGTGCTGATAAGGAAACGATTCTGGTAGAAAAGCATCATCCATTCAAACTTGACTTTGTTGCTACCATGTTTTTTGGTGCTGAATTTGAAACAATTTCTAAAGAGCGTCTGCTGGTGGGTACCATCGACGGTACAACTCCGGTTCTCGCTGGCATAGGAGGGTAAATTATGGCAGTAGATTGTACAAGCAAAGGGATGTACGAATCCCTTTCCTGGTGTCCAGGTCAGACCTCGCAGCCAGGTATCAGACGTAAGGTTTTCTTCATTCCGAAAAGCTGGATTGAAAAATGGCCGGTGCTTCCTGACATTGACGGAGCGGAGAGCATGGCTGCATTAGCCACATACGAAGGCGACTTTGTGCTGGCGGCAGACAAGAAATGGCAGTACCTGGAGGTATTGACCACCAAATCCAACATTACCTCTGATTCGCAAGGTGAAAAACCTTCCAAAACGATTCTTAACAAAGCCACATTGTTATATGCCGGTACAGACGAAGAAGCATCAGGATTTTGCCGACAGGCAAATAATGATGAGATGATTTATCTGTGCCAGCAGCGTAACGGAAAGTTTCGCGTGGTAGGTTCAGAAGCTTATGATCCTGATACAACAATTTCCCAAACATCCGGCGAAGGAGAAACAGGTACAGCAGGAACTACCCTCACGGCACAGTGTACGGACATTTGCCCGTCACCGTTCTACACAGGTAAAATCGAAACAGAAGATGGCGATATCTCCGGAGCGGATGGTAGCGCAATCCTTCCGGGTGGATAATAATAGGAGGCTACAGTTATGTACATAGATGAACAGTTAACCATAAACATGCAAGGCTGGCTCAATACGGAGCCGGCCAAGCGTGACCTGATGAAAGGTGCGGAAATGGTACTCAAGCTGACCCGTAACCGCATCCTTTATCAGAATATTTCCCACAATCCGCAGAAGTTTGCAAGCAAGATTGAATATGAGCTGAAGAAACACCTGGCCATCCGTCTAGACCGAAAGACGATTCAGGACGTGGTCAAGATGGACAAAGAGCTGGTTCCGGCCGTAGCTGAAACACTGGCCACCTTCCAGCCTGAAATCAGTTCTGACGACGACACACCGCAAGAAGCGACCATTGCCAAAGGCAAACGCGCGGATCATGATTCACTACCCGAAGAAATCCGTCAGCTGTGGGAAGACAACAAAGACATCTACTTCCGCCTGAAGCAGACTTTTGAGACTTTGAAAACCATGAAGGATGCTCTTCCATGCGACAGGTACGAATACCTGAAGCAACTGGAAGAGCTGGATGCCAGATATCGGGATAACATGAACAAGTACGACCATTTCAATCCGGACACTCAGGGTGTCGGCAGTACAGAAGGTGAATCACCTGAAGACCCCGCTGAAATGGCCAAAAAAGTCAGTGCAGCCCGCGGCTATCTGTCAGACAACAAGAAGAAACTGGCAGAGCTGAAGGAATCCGGAGACCAGGAGAAGTACGAGAAGCTGCTGGCCAAAGTACAGCAGAGATACGACTTCCTTATCTCCACCGGAAACAACGTAGGAGAAGACCAGGTGAATGCCTTACGTGAATTAGGGTTGAAAGCATGAAACATGTAAACCGATTGCTGAAGCCGTTATCCGATGTGCCGTTACAGGCGTACCTGGATAACCGGCTTCAGCTTTTTGATGTCCTCGAGTTCATCCTGTCACAGACCGGACCGGCTAAAGTCTACGTGTCCACCTTCTCTACTTCCGAGGAGTTCTTACGCAGATTGTTCTCCCTCCGAAAACGGCAGCTGATTCTTCACTCTGTCCTGATGGCCGACCTGAAGGCAGCCAAGAAGACTGTAAATCTGTACACCTTTATGTCTTCCGTGTTCGATGACGTGTACCTTACGGAGAATCACTCCAAGGTACTTCTTATCGAGAACGACCACTGGATGGTTACAGTCGTTACCAGCCAGAACCAGACACGAGGAAACCGGACCGAATGTGCGATGATCACGACGCAGCCTGACATCTTCCTTACCTTACGAGACCAGTTTTCAGAGATTATTAATACCCGCAGCATACACCTCAATGGAATTCACTTCAGCACAGATTGACAGAATCAAAGAACTTGCCACGATGCTCACCCCTGTATCGGATATTGCAGTCCTGATGGACGTAGACGAACGCCGTCTGCGAGAAATCATTTCCAACAAATCCCATCCGGCCAGCATAGCCTACCGCAAAGGAAAAGCCGAACGGGCATTGCAGATCCGGCAAAACGAGCTGGAGCTGGCAGAAGCCGGAAGCCCGCTGGCGGTGCAGCTTGTGGGTTCCTACATCCGTGACATGGATTCCGACGAAGATTTATAACTATGCCATTACCTGCAACGATTGATATTGCCAAAGAAAACCTCTTCGCCTCGGTCGACGAGATGCGAGAGCGTAACATTCCCGAAGTCATCCAGCAGCGTCTGCTCCGGCTTCGGGACATGTATAATTACTGGCTCCAGTACCCGCGCATACGGGAACAGGAAATAGTGCTCGAGCTTCAGAAGCGATACCAGATACAGAAGTCAGCTGCCTACGAAGACATCCGCATCATCAAATACCTGCTGGGTGATTTGAACAAAGCCACCAAGGACTACCATCGCTACCGCTTCATCCAGCGCAACGAAGAGAGTTACGAAATGGCCAAGCGCATGAAGGACGCCCGGGCGATGGCCGCTTGTGACAACTACTACGCCAAGTACATGCAGCTCGACAAGGAGGATGCCAAGGACTTAGGCTACGACAAGATTGTGGTGCAACCCTTCCAGCCAGACAGCGACCCGACGATTATCGGAATTAAACCGATACCGAACATCCGGCAGCGCATTGCGGATAAGATAAAGCAGTACATGAATGAGGATGTCCAGGACATCCAGTTTGAGGATGCCGACTTTAACGAAGACGACATTTTCAACCCTAAAAAATCACAGGAGGCACCCGAACCATGAGAGAATACTTCCATGACACCCAGCAGCAGGTTCTATTCACCCCGGCAAAAGACATAGTGCTTTGTGCCGGACGTGGCTGGGGTAAAGGTCCTATTCATGCCGCCATCAACCTGCGCAACATGCAGCGCATGCCAGGAAGCATCACCGGATTTGTGGCGGCCAACTGTAAGCGTGCCCTCACCAATACCATCCCGTCCATGCTGATCCACTGGCAACGCTGGGGGTTCAAGCGCGACGTACACTGGACTATCGGCAAGAAACCACCGAAGTCCTGGGGATGGGGTGAACCCATCTTCCAGCCCGACAACTGGGAGAATGTGATTTCCTTCTACAACGGCTCGATAGGTTACATCATCAGCCAGGACCGTTCCGGAACATCCAACTCCTTTTCACTGGATTACCTGGACATCGATGAAGCAAAGTACATCGACTTCGAGCAGCTGAAAGACGAGACTCTTCCGGCAAACCGTGGTAACAAGCAGTATTTCGGCCATCACTACTTCCACCATGGCATGCTGATTACCTCCGATATGCCGGTCACAAAGAAAGGTTCCTGGTTCCTGGACTACGAAAAGAAATGCGACCCGGAACTGATTGAAGTCATCCAGGCGACAGTACATGAGATTTGGCGGACAAAGAAACGCATCCGCGACCTTCAGGCTAAATCTGAACCTGTTCCTTTGTACCTGAAGGACTATCTGCGCACCTTGAACCGTGACGTATGCCGCATGGGCTCTGTGGCAGTTCTGTACCACGAGTTCTCCACGATTGAGAACATGCAGCTGCTGGGTGAAGCTTTCATTAATCAGATGAAGCGTGACCTTCCCCCACTTACCTTTCAGACGGCCATCCTGTGCAAGCGTATCGGTATCAGCAAAGACGGCTTCTACTCCAGCATGACAGAGGGGCACAAATACAATGCGACTGACTTCAGCTACCTGGACAGCCTGGAATATCAGTTCGACAAAATCAAGGAGCCTTCCTGCCTGATGGATGCTGACCTCGATAGGGATAAGCCCATCTGCATCGCCTTTGACTTCAACGCGAACATCAACTGGCTGGTAGCCGGCCAGCCGGACAGGAACCGGCTGAAGGTGATTAAGTCGTTCTGGGTAAAGTATGAGCGTAAGCTCGAGGCCCTGGTGGATGACTTCTGCAAGTATTACCGACACCAGCGACGCAAGGAAGTGATATTCTATTACGACAGTACGGCCTTAGGCTCAAACTATGCGGTCAATGACGAAGACTTTCATTACGTCATCGAGCGTGCTTTCCAGGACAGAGGTTGGGAGGTGCGTTCTGTCTATATAGGTCCCCCGATGAAGCACATCGAGAAGTGGCTGCTCCTCAACCGTATGTTTGCCGGAAAGGCTAAACTCATCCCCTTCTTCAACGAACAGAACAACGAAGACCTGCTTATCTCCGTGCAGACTGCAGGCGTGTACAACGGCGGCAAAGACAAGCGGGGTGAAAAGCTGGCAGAGACAGAAGAAGACCAGCTTCAGGCGAGAACAGACGGTTCGGATGCGTTCGATACGCTGTGTATCGGCTGTGAACGTTTCCCCCAGATGACATTCGATATGTTTGTGACATCCTCTATGTAGTTTTCAATAAGCTAATTAGTTTTATTCTTAGGGTAAGCCCTGATGACCGTGCAAATGGTTGTCGGGGCTGTTTTTTTGTGCGCGAGTTGGCGTGTACCGTGCGCGTAGAAAGGTGTGCCGTTACATATTCCGATTTTCGAAGGTTAACATCTGTTAACTGTGGCGTAGGGCGGTGGGGGGTCGGATTCCCGACGTCCGCATAAAATGCGGTGTTTGGTGGGTGTATTCGTTTGATTGCGTGCCGTTTTCTTTTCGGGTGGCCGGAAAATCCAAGCAAACGCCCCTGTTTTGGCCTGTTTTTGAGGGCTAATTTTCTGGCACCCAACCTGCTGACGCCCGAAAAATCCTGAAGATTTTCCGGGTAACAAGGTAGAAAGACACTCGGTAGTCTTTCTGGGCTGGAGATAGCGTTCACGCAGCGGCCCACCCGCCCCATTGCTTTCCCTACTGGCGGTATAGCTAAAGCTATGTATTTTTTGACTGCTCTTCTGTTCTTCTCTTCGGAATTCATATCGGTGTCACCTCTCACTGCCGGTTACGCCTTTTCTTCACTGCAAAGGTAAATGTTGCCTGCCGTATGCTAAGTTCAGGCGCTGTTCACTGTAAAAATCTCCACCCTTCCAGGGTAGTATTCAAGGCAGGGCTTTACGGTGAAAACTTGTCTTTCACGGCTGGCAACACCTTTTGACGCAGTGTAAAAGGCGAAACGAACCGACAGCGAAAGGCGACGGAATAAAAAAAACCTCAGAGAAGGAAGAGCAGAAAAAAGGCTCACTACCTCAGCTCGAGGTTCAAGAATAAAACTCTAAAAACCACTGATATGAAAACCTTTACCGAATCCATGCTAAACCAGTGCAGAAAGTACATGTTCAACTTCTTTGACTACCTGCCCACAAAGTATCAGGCCAGCGCAAGAGACTGGCAGGTGAGAAAATACGTTTGGGCGTTCAAAGACGGTAAATGTGCCGTTTCAGCAGCCCAGCTTGTCGCAAAGAAAATCCGTGAGCAGTTTGGCACGTCAGTGAGTGACATGGTGTTTGTCTGTATCCCAGCCAGCAGCCAGCGGAAAAATGAAATCCGATACAGAGAGTTTTCGGAAGAAGTGGCCAGACTATCGGGAGCGGTAAACGGATACAGCCATATCACGGTAGAGGGTGAACGACTGGCAATCCACGAAAGCAAATCAGGGAAGCACGTAAACGACGTGCAGGTAATCAACTTCGACAAGGAGTTTTTCAAAGGTAAAAAAGTGCTTGTCTTCGATGACGTGATAACCCGTGGTTACTCCTACGCTCGTTTTGCCTGCCACCTTGAAAGTTTTGGCGCATCCGTTATCGGTGGAATGTTTTTAGCGAAAACCTTATTTGTATAACAATTTAATAAACAACATTATGAAAGATTTATTCGAAATTTGCGGAGAATGCCGCCACTTGAGCGACGCAGAAGTAGTTTATCAGCTTACCAACAACAAGGAAACAAGCAATCAGGTAAACGCCATGTTGGCGAACGGCAACAATGTGTCGATAGAAGACATTTGCAACCTGCTGACACCGGCACGCAGAGAGATGGCACTGGCGGTCATTGAACTATACAAGAGAATAAAGGAACGGAAGAACAACTACAAGCGTATAACTTCCAGCGCCGACGTTTACGAAGTGATGCTTCCCTACATGGCAGACCTGAAAGTAGAGGAATGTTGGGTTATCTTCCTGAATCAGGCAGCCCGAATCATCCGCAAACAGCGTATCTCAGTCGGAGGGCTGGCGTCTACTCAGGTAGATGTAAGAGTGATTTTACACGAGGCCCTTTCTTGCAACGCCGTATCCATGATACTCTGCCACAATCACCCGTCAGGTAATTTTCAACCAAGTAAGGACGACGACCGCCTGACACATGCCCTGCTGGAAGCGGGACGAATTATGAATATCAGGCTTCTTGACCACGTGATAGTAACGGATGGAAGTTATTACAGCTACGGGGATGAAGGCAGGCTGTAGGAGCTGCAAATGGCCGTAGCAGCGTATGGGAGGTGGGTAGCGTCACGGCCGCCCGCCGCCCGATTTTGCCTGCTGACACAAGCAAAATCGGGCGGCGGGGAATAAGGTATTTCGTTTTTTACGCCTAAAATCGGCGATAATTTATTGAAAGATATTCATTCTGTGTATTTTTAGACTAAAATTGATACTATATTTGATTATTATATTTATCTTTGTCGTGTTAATAATAGACCATAGAGAATTCCAAATATTTATATGCCAATAATTAAGAATAAGTCAGATGAAAATTATGATGCTGCTGATTTATTAATAGATAATGGAAAACTTAATGCTTCTATTCATTGTTTATATTATGGAGCATATCAAAGAGCAATGTATGCAATGAATAAAAGTGGAATAGGATATAAAGAACAAAGCGATAATTATACTAACTATTGCGGAGATCAAACTGTAATAAATAGTAAATCAAAAAAACTTGGTTCACATGAATTTCTAATAGGCGAGTTTATCAAGTTAATGCTAAACAAAACTAATGATCTTAAACTCGTTAGTAATTTGACAAGATGTTTTTTATATCTTAAAACTTGTAGAAAGAAAGCCGATTATGAGAATGTCATCATAAGCCAGAATGATGTAAATGATTGCATGAGTAAAGCCACTTTTGTAAAAGAAACTATTGACGAATTTATTAAAAATAATTTTGCAGCATGAATGTCATTGATTATATAAAAGATTTCTTATGTGATATGTCTGTCAAATATCGCAATACAGATAATATATATAAGTATCAATATTTATATGATACACATTTAGTTGAAGTTTCCCCAAATAGTTTATATAATAATAGCTATTATATGGAAGATGAGTTCAAATTATCTATGGATATTATGAACTTATATGGTGAAACTATTTTGTTTGTATCACCAGAGGATTCATTGCATGTCGTAGAACCAGAATTTATTGTTTCATGTCATGATAATCAAGTTAAAATAGAATATCAAGACCATAGAACAGAAATTATTTTCGAAGAGAAAATTGATGTTAAAACGATATCCTTTCTTCCAAGCAGCTTTAGCATCACTTGTAACAACAATAAATGCGAATCTGATTATAATGGTGATTTTTATAATGAATTATTAAGTTTGGCAGCATAATATGGCAGAACAAATAGCAGCTTTTAGATTTATTGGATATAAAATAGTAGAATCATCTATCAAATATAATCCAGACCAATCTGATTTTGATAACTTGAGTGTAAATATAAAAAATACAACAGGAATCAATGAAGAAGAATTAAAATTGAGACTTGAATTGGAGCTAGAAGTTAAAAACGAATCAAATGATTTAAACATAGTTGTAAAAGCTATTGGAATATTTGAGTTTGATAGAGATTTACCTGATAAACATAAAGAAATATTCTTCAATTCATCTGCTCCTGCAATATTATTCCCGTATATCAGAGCTTATATCACATCATTGACAGCTTTGTCTGGGATACAACCAATTATCTTGCCTACAATTAATCTATCAGGCAGAAATAACAAGAATAATCAAGAGTAAATTATAATTCAAATCAAATAAAAAGAGGCTGTTCATTGAACATCCTCTTTTTATTTTTTCATAATGTAAACTCTATAAATTTTATAGCATCTTATATGAGAAAGAAAGAAGAAACTGACAATAAGATTAAACAAACACTTAGAACTAAAACATTTTTAAACAATCTCTTTTCAATCTTTATTATAATAGCATCATTATTTGGCATTATTTTTCTAATAAAGTTTGAATCGGATGGGAATCTATTAAGTTTTAAAATTGACGAAAAAGAATTCTTTCCGTTATTTTTAGTTGTATTAATAGTTACTGCTAGTATGTTTAAATTATTGGATAAAAATCTAATAGAAAGAACAGACAATACTTTAAATGAAAGCTACTCTACTCTATTAAATAGTATAGAAATTTCACTTGGCGATAAAAAAAACATCGATGATTTAAAAGCTTCCAAAATAGAAAAACAATTAAATGAAAATATTACAGAAAGTAAGAATAATGCGGATAGACTACTATCTCGCTCAAACACTTGCCTTGTTGTAGGTTGTATCATCTCAATCTTGGGTGTATTTGTATTTTACTTACTTAATTTAGGTACAGAGTATAATAGTTTAGAAATATCACAACAATTATTCACTTTATTACCTCGTTTTGGTATTCTGTTTTTCATTGAGTATGTAGCTTTTTTCTTTCTTAAGCAATATCGGATTTTAATGGAAGAATACAGATATTATGAAGCTATTAAAAGAGATAGGCAAAATTTGTTATCTATATATTATCTTGTTGATAAATATAAAGATGAAAAAGAAATTTTGGAATTGATGAACAATTACATCGATAAACATTCCGCTGAAATACCAAAGTACTCAGGAGATAGCCGAGTTAAGATGGAAAAATCGTTGAATGAAGATATGGACCTTATATCTAAAATAATAAAAATGATTCAAGTAATAAAATCAACAGATAAGAGCAAAGAATAATGGCACTATCAAATCTTTTAAATAATCAGACAATCACTATTGACAATCATCACAGAGGCGGAAATATTCTCGAATGGGATAGGAGCCTTCACATTCATAAGAGAATGAATGGCGGTTGTAAAAGCTCTGTAGAATGTGAAATATATTTTGCAGATCATGATAGAGGTATAGTATTCTCTAATGAAAGAGGAAAGAATGTTACAGCCATAAAAAATGAAATAAAAGACGCTTTCTACTTGCCGGATATTAGAAATAATTTTATAAAATCGTTTTATGATGCTGTTGAACCTATTTTAGGAACCAGTAATGACAGAAAGCCTTCTGACGTAGTAAGAATAATACGTAGAGCTGTTAAACGTATAGCAAAAATATTTGGTTTACCTGAAGATATTAAGGACGATATGATTAATGCTTTACCCAACGTATATATGTACAGTTCTGGTAAATATTATATTGGCTTAAGAGACGATAAACGTAGAGTTGTCATGGGTGACAATTATCAAGAAGTAATGAATTTATTAAAGTGATGTTTAATCTAAAAAATTATAATACAATGGACGAAAAAGATAGAGAAATTCAAAAGACACGAGAGTATAACTATATATTATGGACTATAATAGTAGTATTAGCTATTATGTTAGTTAATTTATTCGCACAACAAACATGTGAAAATAAAGAATTTGTCAATCAAGTTTCTTTTGCATCAACAATATCGTCAATAATCCTCTCTGTTATAGCCATAATTATGACAGTAGTATCCAGTGATTCAATGAATAATTTATTGCATAAATTTAGAGACTTATGTGATACATTACAAAACTCTCCTAAAGAAATAGAACGCTCAACTGCTTCTATAGTAGAATCCTCAAAAAAATTGGAAGATGTTGAAATTAAGATACAGGCTTTACCAGAATTATTACGAAACAATCAAGACTCTTTAAATGAGATCTTAACTTCAATAAAAGATACAATTCTTCAACTTGATAGAAAAATTTTAGGAATAAAAAGCAATACAGATAACATGACACAACAATTATCTTTTGTAAATGATAAAATGCAAGGCATATCTTTAATAACTCCTAATTTTAAGCCTAACGAAGTATTAGAAGAGGGTGAATTAAAAAATATTCTATTTTTTGAATTTTCATATTGGAATATATGTTTATTGTATGCGTTGAAAGTAGCTTATGAAAACCATAAAGAAATATCCCTTTATGACAACATAGTAAATATTGTCGGTGAAGCAAAGGATTCATCTGAAGAAAGTTATTTTTTCTCATTTATCCAATGTCTATCCTATTTTAGATTCGTAGAATTTAATCTAACAGATGAAAAATATAAAATAGTAAAGCTTAATAAAATTTTTCTAGATGAAATTGACGAAGCTTTTGATAATTTTATAATAAACCATCAGGATGCTTCTCCAACAATTAATATAGAAAAAGACAAACATAATATTTATAATTCAATAGTTGGCAGAAAAAAGTTTACATAAGTAAATCTAGTAACTCTATTATCCAGCGGAAACTCCCCCAAAAGTTTCCGCTTATTTTTTGCCCTCCTCTCAACATTTTATTACATTTGGACTATTATTTTTATAACAAATTTAATAGACACAAATGGAACCACAAGATTTTGTCGCAATAGACTTTGAAACCATGACACCGGAACTGACCAGTGCATGCGCCATAGGGCTTGTAAGAGTCCACAACGGGGTTATCAGCCAGAAGTTCTACTCACTTATCAAACCGATACCAGACTCTAGGACTGAACGTAACACCCATGTACACGGTCTGACGGATGAGATGGTAGCCGACGCCCCCACCTTCTCCGAATTGTTCCCTTTACTAAAATCCCTCATCGAAGATCTTCCGATTGTATGTCACAACAGCTCCACAGACATCAACGTCTTCAGAAGCTGTATGGAATACTATGGCCTGACCGGCATTGACCTAAGCCACTACGTCGATACACTCGAACTGTACGGCAAAGGCTTGAAAGCATGCTGTGAAGAAAACGGCATCCAGCTTGTCAACCATCACGACGCACTGGCTGATGCGGAAGCCTGTGCAAAGCTTTACCTTTGCTACCAGGGACACCTGGCGAAAGACCTTGCACATTATGACCTGAAGGAAGTAATGGCAAATAAGGAAGCACGCAAATACGACCATGACACCCTGATGCCTTTATCCGAAGAAGACGTAGAAAACAAGGATACGATTTTCTTCCAGAAAAAAGTAGTGATTACAGGCATCTTTTGCGCTTACCCTGACCGCGATGAACTCGGTTCTATCCTGAAATCATTCGGTGCAGACATAAATACGACAATATCAGGCAAGACAAACATTGTCATTGTCGGAGAAGGTGCCGGCCCGTCTAAACTCAAGAAGATTGAAGAGCTCAATGCCAAAGGAAAGAACATCCGGCTCATTTACGAGAAAGAATTATGCGAAATTATGAACGAAATAACTAAACACTAAGAATATGGCTATCAAAAAAGAAAATGTAAACTTGACCTACGACGCTTTGTGGTTCAAGACCTTTATGGACAGTGGAGAATTGACATTCTACAATCGTGAAATTTTTATCTCTCCAGGAATGGCAGGAAGGCTGGACATCTTCATGCAGCTGCTGGGTAATGTGGGCGGATATGCCAGAACCACGAACTTCGACAAAGACCTTGACGTCGTGGTAGTATCAGATTACCTGATGAACAAATTCAAGAGCGGAGAGAAAGACGAATTTTTCCAAATGCTCGAAGACCTGATTAACGCCAGCGCAACTCCCTACCGGAAACTGAAATTCACTACAGAATCTATCGTTCTTGAATCATTAAACACCCGGGCAAGCGGCCAGCTTCGTCAGAACAAGAAGGACTTGAAAGATAAGAACACGACTCCGAAGATGATTGAAGCAATCAACCAGGGTATAGAAAGAGATGAACTGATGCTCGGCATGATTAAGAAATACAAAGAATCTGCAAAAGAGCCACAACAACAGAATTTATTCTGATAACATTTAATGTTAGAAAGACTGTGGGAATAGTATCAATCAATAACTATCGTATATCAAATTACTATAAAGTTCTTTGAATTGTGACTCTATAAAACTAAAAAAGATTATGAGCAGACCCTTATTATTACTGACACTAATCATCCCTCTGTCATCTTGCCTTACGCTAGATCAGATGACTATCACAGAAATCAAAGACTATTCCTCATTGACGGATAAGGGTATTTTTGTGACAGAAGCCAATAATGTAAACTTTGACTACACTCCTATCGGCAGCGTAGTTTCAACGACACGAGGAGCCATCGATACCTTTGGAGGATACTCCGTAAACATAGATACAGCCTTTGATGACATTGCCAAAGAACTGCTTAATAAAGGAGCCAACGGACTTATTAATCTTAATATCACGAGTTCTTACCTGAACAACATGTATTATACGACGATTACCGGCATGGCCATACGTACAAAAGAACCTTTACTCAAAGCTAAAAATATTGAGCAGAAAGCTGAAGCAAAATCATCGGCGTGCGTTATTGACGGTATTAAAGCATTGATAATTCAACGACGTCCATCTGGCATATTTGTATCTACAAGCAAAAAAATGACCTCCAATCAAATTGTCCAGATGGTTGAAGAATTACATATTACTAACAAAGCCGTACAGATATTTTTATCCAATGGTGGAGATAAAGCCTATGCTGGTATCACAGATAATGGTTATTATATAAATTATGAAACGAAAGAGTTTATAGAACTCTCTCAAATTAAATCTGATAATCAACCTAAAAACACGAGCCTATGAGTGAGAAAAGTAAAGAAGCTATTAAAGACGAAAAGCCTCAAAAAACATGCTTTGTCATAATGCCCATTAGTGATGTGGACGGTTATGAAAAAGGTCATTTTGGTCGTGTATATGAATACTTGATAAAACCAGCATGTGAAGCAGCCGGATATAAAGTGGACCGAGCTGATGACACTTCTAAAACCAACATGATTATAGTTGACATTCTGCAAAAAGCAGTGAAATACGATATGGCTATATGTGATATCAGTTCTCGTAATGCTAATGTATTTTATGAGCTCGGTTTTAGACAGGCTTTCAATATGAAAACCGTACTGATTAAAGATAAAAAGACAGTCATGCCTTTTGACATATCAAGCATAAGAACTTTATCTTATAGCGAAACCCTAAGAATTGATGAAGTTGAAAAAGGACGTGCTGAAATACAAAAAGCATTAGAAGAAACTGAAAAAGCAGATTCTAATGAGGTAAATTCATTAATAAGTCTATTATCTATCAATAAAGCCGAAATACCTAAGCAACAAGAATTATCTGTTGATACAAGCATACTTTTGAATGCAATAAATAATCTAAAAATTAATGGTAATGGTATAACTGAAAAAACTTATACAATTAATAATGAACAGATATCTATAGGAGATGAAATCATGTTTAATTACGAAAAAAATATTTTCCTATCCGGGATATTAGTCGGTGTAACCTCTAAAAAATATATCGTAGAAACATCTGATAAAGAAATCATTTCTATGGATAAAGATAGCAAACAAGGACGCTCTTTATCTTTACCTATGTTTTAAATCTAATTATAAGCGGAAACGATAAAAGTTTCCGCTTTTTCTTTTGCCATTCCAAAATAAATCCTCATATTTGCAATGTCCTACATTTTGAGAAAGGCGAGATGGCTCGCCAAATAACTTTGCTGCGGGCATTTTTTATGCCCTTAGCTTTGGCTATATAAACTTTTGGTTCCGACCCCCGTGTGGAGCGTTAATGCGCCCACTGCCTTTCTCAAGGTGTAGGACAACGGGAAAGCGGAACCTTTTTTGTTTCCTTTCCCGTAATTAACCAACATATTGTTTCATTTTAAATGTCCTACGAAAATGAAAAATCAAATTGCCCTGCCTGCAAGCCAGGCAAAACAAAGCCGTATATCGTTATGGCTTAACCGTGAAAATGTATTATTCTCCTCTATCATGGAAGAGAAAGTTTCCAACCGCCAGACTGTGCTCATTTCCCAGGCACTGGCTTCTTTCTGTATCCTAACCTGTTCCGTATTCACCCATTGGCTGGCCGCCATTGCCTGCCTCTGCTGGTTTGCCTGTTCCATCTTACTTTGCAAGAAAGGAGGTTTATAATGGATGACAATGTAGAAAAAGCGGTTTTCAGAGTACAGAAGACTTCTTATTACAATAAGAATGGGCTATTCATCGAAGAATTCCAGATATGTATGAATGGTTGTGATGGCATCATGTGCCAGAGAGAGGAGTTCGAGGATTTATACAAGATAATGGGTATTGCCCTTAATGACAGAAAGGAGGAAACTAATGGAAGAAGCGGTAAATTTTGATGTTTTAGTTCTTCAGCAATATTGTGAACAATGGCTTCCAGCTAAGGAAGTTACAGATTACACAGTGTTTAAGACATCGCAACAGATACAAGACGAGTTGAGTGAAATGGTCGATATAAGTATTAACGATATAACGTTCAACTTACTCAAAATAGGTTTTAAGATAGCAATTAATCCAGAAGGGAAACCGGCATGGATGATGCAGCGCAGATAGACTGCAAGTTTTTAGATGATTACATTTTTTCTACATTTATATCAAGGTGTGGCGTCGTGAGGACGCTGCACCTTTTGTCTTTTTACCCCTTTCCGGAGCCGGGTATCTTTGAGAAAAACAAAGAATTATGCTCACTATTCCACAAGATATACCCGATTTCGTCCTGTCCTCACAGCTGGACAACTTCACAATCAGCGCAGACAAAAGGGTAACCTTTGTGCTGAAGCAAGCAAATACGGTCATTCTGCAAGAAACCTATACTCAGGATGCCAACAACCAGATACACATTCTTGATTTGTTTTCCCTCATGGAGCCTTACCTTATCGGTTCACCGATGCTTCAGTTCAGCTACGAGGTATCCGCTTCCAGTGAAACCACCATCAGCAAGACCTTCACGGTGCTGTTATGCCGTCCTATCATCCCCTGCAGCGGAGTAGATTTCGTGACGAACTATTTCCTGACGACCTTGGCAGGGCGTGATAAAATAACCTCCTTCAACCGCACGGAAACCCTCTATCTTACTACCGGAAATTTGTCTTCAGGCGGTACGACTATTCCCGTGACGGCAGAATGTGTCTTCGTCAACGGCCAGAACCAGCTTCTCAAATCCACGCGTTCACTGGGCAATGTGGCCGACTACGGTATCCGCTCCATAGACGTATCCCCTTCCCGATTTACCCAGTCCGACTACCGGCTGTTGCGGTACACCATCCTGGCCGGCGCCCGGAAGCAGACCTTCCGCGTAGACCAGGACGAACCGGAATCCGTCGGCCTGAAGTTCCGGAACTCGTTCGGATGTGTCGAGACATTCTACTTTGTGGGCGGAGATACGGTAGAGCCGGAACTGACCCGAAGTGCTGCTTACTTCGCCGGGAAATACAAGAACTATTACGTAGACGAGCAGCGCAAGCACACACTCAATATAGGTTACATCCCCGAAGGCATGTTCAACCTGGCCGACGATGTGGCAAGGGCTACCGAAGTCTGGCTGATGGATGAATCCGGCGACATTCCGATAACCATCACCGAAAGCAATACCAGCCGGAGCGATGAAGACGACGGACTGTTTGCTTTCACTGTTTCCTACATCTTCGCATCCCGGTACCAGCAGCGGCTCCGTCTGCTTCCGGACATTTTCGATGACTCATTCGATGACACATACAATTAAAGCCTATGAACGTAATACATATCAAAGACGCATTAAGACTGCTCGAGTCCGGGCAGCCCTGCAACCTGAAGCTCTGGAAACTCAGCACAGGTGACATTCTGGAATACAAAGGCGCGGTGTGCGTCGGCTCGCACTGGCGACAGGGGCTCCATCGGGTTCGCCTTCCGGCATCCGGCTTAATTCGTTCCTTCCGCGACATATCCCTTTTCGAAATTAACAACATGACAATTTACCTTTAATATGGACAAGACAATCCTGCAATACGACGGCGACTTCATGCCTGGTGATATATTTGACATCGAGGTTTCCAACGTGGCCACCGAAATGGCTTCCGTAGAAGACAGTAGCCTGGTATTCGATGAAGATGCAAATGTGAAGACTACGTCTGTTCCCGGTCGGAAAGGCATGGAGTATGTCAATTTCGGTGAAGACAACCAGCTTCCGTTTAATATCATCAAGATGATAGGCATCGACGAAGTGATGAGCCAGAACAAGCTGTTCAACGTCATCACCTGTTACGGTGCCGGACTGAAGTACATGGACGTAGACACCAGACAGCCGACAACTCATCCCGAAATCAAGCGTTGGCTGATTCATAACAGCCTGCCGCTGTTCCAGCTCGAGCAAGCTACAGACATGAAGTATTTCTTTTTTTGCGTGTCGGTCATCATTCTTTCCAAGGACGGCAAAAGAATCAACCGGCTTATTCACAAAGAGGCCTGCTACTGCCGTTTCCAACAGGCCAAAAGGGGCAAAATCAATCACGTGATTTATGCCAATTTCCGCGAAAACGCCTCGCTCCATCCGGAAGACTACGAAGTCATCCGTCTGCTGGATCCACGCGACCCGCTGGGCGACCTGATGGTGCTCATGGGGCGTGAACCTGGACGCGATGGCGAAACAAGAGTCCGTACTGATGACCGTAAATTCGCTATCCTTGTGCGCTTCCCCACACCCGGATTTCAGTATTACCCCATCCCCTACTACACCAGCATTTTCCGGGGCGACTGGTACGACATCAAGCGACTGATTGGGAAAGGCAAGAAAGCGAAGCTCCGCAACCATGCCAGCGTAAAGTACCAGGTCGAAGTACACAAGGACTACTGGAGTAACATTTGTGCGGAAGAGCATATTACCGACCCGCTGAAGAAGATGGAGCGTATCAAAAAGGAGAAGGAAAACATCAAGAACTTTGTTTCCGGAATCGAAAACAGCGGCAAAGTTTGGATTACCGGATACTACATCGACCCGAATGGCCGTGAAGTCCGGATGGTACGCATCAATGTAGTGGAGACCGGCAAGGAAGGCGGCGACTGGAGTGAAGACATCCAGGAAGCCAGTAACATCACCTGTTACGGCGACAACATCCATCCCAACCTGGTAGGTGCCACACCAGGCAAGGGACAGAGTAACAACTCCGGCTCAGACAAGCGCGAGCTGTTCACGCTCAAGCAGGCACTGGAGATTCCTTTCCACGACCTGATGAACATCCCGCATAACATCGTCATCGAGTACAACGGATGGAGTGAGAAGGTGTATCCGGATGTACCCATGGTATTGCTCACCACCCTTGACCAGAACACCGACGCCAAACAAAAGACAGCTTCAGACCTTGAAAACAAATCCTAAAACGAATCAATATGGCTATCACATTTTCACAAGAGATTTTCGAGAAGATTTGTTCCTCTGCCACCAATTCCACGGCAGAGGTGTATGATATGATTGCTCCTCACCTGGACGACACGCTTCAAAGCATCAACTGCGTGCTGCTGGGTGACATGGCAGACAAATTAGATACTGTTCCCGGACTCGAGCAGGCGGTCACAAAGCTGGTTTGTCTGCGTACCTATCAGGAGCAGATACCACAGCTCGACCTGGTACTGACCCCCACCGGCTTCGGTGTGGTGTCTAACCAGAATCTGGCCCCGGCTTCAGCCGACAGAGTGAAGAACCTGCTGCAGCAAGTCACCAACGCAACCGAAGATGCCTACGACCGATGCCTGGAGCTACTGGTCGGTACCAGCTGGGCAGATACGGCACAGGCCCGTATCAACATCCCGAACCTGATGTATACAGCCAAACAACTGAAAATGTACGTTGATTTTCCTTCAGCAGACGTACACCGTTCCAAACTGCTCGAGTTCCGGACAAAGATGTACCAGGCAGAAGAAAAGATACGGCAGCACGTGTCGGCCGAGTTCTTCGACCACATCCTCGAACAGGCCCGGCACAATGCGTTCACCAAAGAAGAGTCTGCCATGGCCGACTATATGTGCAAGTTCATCGGCTTTTGCATCGCAAAGAACTGGTCGGCAGCAAAGAGCATGCTGGAACGCATTGAGAACTACGCAGAATCCAAAGTAGAGGTATTCACCAGCTACAAGGACTCCGAGGCCTACAAAGTCAAACATTTCCAGACTTATCAGAATGAAAAAGATGATTCCACATACTTTTGGGGGTAGAATCCTCGACTTCCGGTTCCCCACTTCCTGGCAGCAGCTCAACCAGGAACAGCTTCGGTATGTGTTCCTGGTCATCACCCTGTTTTCTCCGGTCAAGGCTAAGACTTACGTTTTCATGCGCTTCACCGGAATCCGCGTCCGGAAGCGAGTGAAAGAAGGATGGCTTTGCACCTTCCGCCTGAACTGGCACAAGAAACTGAGGTTCATCCTTCAGGACTGGCAGGTGCGCAGTTTCCTCCGGCAGATTGATTTCATCTCCGAGCCCAACGCTTATCCCGTCCGGCTGGACAGAATAGGCGGTCGGTATGCCATCGATGCAATGCTGCACGGCCTGAGCTTCGAAGATTACCTTTGTTGTGAAAACCACTACCAGGGCTACCTGTATTCGCAGGACGTTTCCCAACTCAAAGCTCTATATGGTTTCCTTTACAAAAAGAAGCCGGGTGTCAGAGGTTCACTGAAAGCCGCCTTTTCCCGCATCAAAGAATACGAACTGGTTTCCGTATTCCTCTGGTGGGGAAGCATCAAACTGTACTTCGCTTCCCTTTTTCCCCATTTCTTCCAGCCCTTCCACCAGAGGACCGACGCTGATCAGCCGGAACTGCCCGACCTGATGGGCGCGATGAACGCCCAGATCCGGGCACTGACCGGCGGTGACGTGACAAAAGAAAAGGAAGTCCTGCAGATGGACTGCTGGCGGGCCCTGACCGAGCTGGATGCCAAAGCACACGATATTCAAATTCTAAAATCAAAACAAAATGGACACAAGTAAATTTTTTGACGGCCACGCCTACTTTAAAGAGCTGACCGAGAAGAACAAGCTGGCCAAAGCCAACTCATTCTTTCCATGTTCCTACAGCGGTATCAATTCACTCCAGGATGTACTCGACAATTTCCGGAAACAGTCTGCTTTCGTCTGTGTCGACGATACCAACGACGCAGCCACCGAGCAAATCGGGGGCGGCTGGTTCAAGAAGCGCACCTTCACGGTATTCCTCCTGATTCGTTACCGCTACGACGACATGACCGAACGTGCGGCAAAGCTGGACATCTGCCGGCAGATATTCAGACAGTTCCATTCCCGAATGATTCGTGACAAATACATCTACGAAGACCTGGATTTATCCTTCCTGAATGTATCCCGCATCTACACCCGTGAACTGGGAGAATACTTTATTTCCGGATGTACCGGCTTATACTTTATGGTCGAACTGACCGAACCCACAGATTTATGTTATAAGGAGGACGAGTGGAATGGCTAATACAGACACTAACAGGCCGGCAGCTACCGATGAAGACCGCAGAAAATATCAGGAAGCCTGGGCAGAAATGATGGTGAATATCTGGCGTGAAAAGATTGAGAGGCTGCACGTCATTAATACCTACTCACTTCACCAGCAGATACGTGATAACGTCATATCTGCCACCGACTCGGTATCCACCATCCAGCACAAGTTTCTGGAGTACGGCATATACCAGGACATGGGTGTCGGTAACGGATATACCAAAGGTAACGGCGGTGACTTAGAGATATTAAACCCGGTTTATCGTGAGGAACACGGGTTAAATGTACCTCGCAAAGTTGGCCCTAAGCCCGGTGGATACTATACATCCGGCAATCCGCGTAAACCTCGAGAATGGTTTTCCCGCCCCTACTTTGCATCCATCATGGTGCTGAAGGAACAGATGGCCTACATGTACGGCGAAGAGTTCTGCGGTTTGCTTGTCGATAAAATTGAGGAAGCAAACCACAAGCGCAGCACTACTCTCAAATCACGTTTATACGGAACGCACAAACGTAAATAAAACAATGTCTTTTTGAAATCTAACTCGGTAAGTTTACTTCGTAAAAAAATCAGAATTATGGCAACAAAAACATTCGAAGAATTAAAGCAACTGGCCATCCAGATCCGCGACGAAAAAACAAACAAACAGAACACAGCCACCCGTGTAGGCACGGCAATGCTGGAACACATAAACAAGCTCGAGCAAGATTACTATGACAAAACCCAAACCGATGAAGAACTGAAAGAGCGGGATGATAAACTTACCGAGATAGAGTCAATAATTGAAGTAGGTAAATACTGCATAAACATAGGATATATATATACAAATGGCGTATTAACTAGTAATTCTAATTTTAGTGCATCTAATTTCATAGCAATAAAAGGCTTATCAAAGATAACATTTTGGGCAGAAGAAGAACAAAAGAACTTATACTTAGCTGTTTATGACAAAGATAAAAAGTTTGTAAGGCAGTTCAGTAATAGTAGAAATCAGCAAACAATTGATATACAGAATAATGAATGCTATATTAGATATTCTGTTGAAAACGGAAAAAAATTTTATATAATACCATTTGGCGGTAATCTTATATTAGATGAAAGTAATATAAATATAACTGATTACAAATTAGACAATAGTGTTTTCTCAATAGATAACAAATATATATCTAATATCAATGGAGAGGAAACTAAAAATGTAGATTTTAAATGCACTCCTTTTCTTGAGGCATTAAGTAAGTCATTTGTATTTTATAATGAAGATAATTCTGTAGGAATAGCATTGTATGACAATGAAAAGAAATTTACTAGAATGGTCTTGCCAAATAATATTGGAAATCCATGGACTAAAACCGCTTGTAATTTGGCAAAAAATGAAAGATATATTAGACTATCATTATATAAAAAAAGTCCTACAGATTACTATCTTAATGGAGTATTTAGAGAAAGTAACAGCTGTAAAGATATACCAAATTGTGATGACAGCTTCGAAATATATAATAATACTTGTTCTTTTATAGAAGGGGGATATTTACAAAGTGATATAAAGAAAGGAGATAAATATTCAACTCCTTTGTTTGCTGATGTTAATTTATACAGATTGTCTGACAAAGTAGAAGTTGCAGAAGAAGAAACCTATCAAGTATTTGGAACATCTAGAAATGATTATGAAAAAATAATTTTTTTAGATGAAAAAGATGTTGTTTTAGATGTTATGAGAAAAGGAAGTATTACTGATATGTTCTTATGTTGGGATATTAGCAAACCGTTTAGAACGCCACTTGGATGTAAAAAAATAGTATTTACTATAGCATTTAATAATAGTGACTTTAATAAAAATTATAGCCTTAAAGAATGGAACGGAGAATATTTTAAGGAATATAATATAAACGATATAAATCCAAAATGGTTAGATGATTCTATTTGGGAAAAAGAGTATATAAGATACTTTAGTGATGAAGATGTTATCTATAAATCATTAGAGGATAGTGAAAAAGAAGCTGATAAATATATACCGACAGATGTTGATGGACCTACTTATGCAGGACTGTTTTCCCTTGAACAAGGAAGTGGATGGGTAGTATCTAAAAACATACTTGTTGACGTTTATGGCTATTATAAGATAAAAGGAATTAACCTATCAAATCATAGAGGTAAAACCGTATTAATAAAGGGGCAACATTCTATGGCAACTCAGTATTTTAAAAGTTTTAACAACAGGAAAACAGCTTGTATCAACTATGAATTAGATGATTTTAATAGGGTTTTTACTTGTAACACTGAGTTTAGGATTCCTTGGACAAATGGAGATGGAATAAGGCTTATTATAAAGACAGCAAGTGATGAAACTATACAAGATATAAAATTATTAAAGTGGGGAGGTTTGTACAGAAGCACATACAGAAAAAGAAGAAAGAGATATGATTTATCTGATAAAACTTGGGCGAGTATAGGTGATAGTATGACATGGCTTGATGAGCACCCAGGTGGTAGCGGTACAAGTGGAACAGGTATGACTCAAGGGTATCAATCTATTGTTTCTAAGGAAATTAAATTTAAGGAAAAATATCAATATGGCCAAAATGGAGCTACATTACCAGAAAATATAGAAGGATACGGTTCTTGTTTTGCGACAAGAGGTGTGTGGAAAAAAGCTGACATTTACACAATAATGGTGCAAGTAAATGGAGCTTTATTAATCAGCAAAGATAAAATTGGAACACTCGATGATTTTAAAAATAAAACAGGATGGAATACTTGGTATGGAGCGTGGAGAGAAGCATTAGATTACATATATTCCATAAATCCTAAAGCGTTAATAATTATAATAACAGAGCAATATATTAATCCATCAAATTTTGAAGATACATTTGCAGAAGCAAATAAAGCTCTGGCCGATGCTACAAAAGAGGTATGCAAATGTATGTATATACCTTGCGTTGATTTACATTACGAATCAGGTATTAATGAAAACAACTACAGCGAGTTTTTATACGATGGAACACACCCTAATGATAGAGGCTATCTTAGAATTGGGAAAATGATTACTCAAATGATTAAAAAATATTTGTAGAATAACTCGGTAAGTTCCTAAAGAAACATTAATTAAGACAATAGATTTGTAAACCAATGGATAATTAAACGAACCAATATAATTTAATTTACAGATATTGTTATGATAAGAATATATCACTACTTTTGCATAAAAGCTAAAAATATGTTTGAGAATTTTGCGTCTATAATGAATAAAGCTTCCGTACAAAATGAAAAAAGCAACATTCTAAACGGATTAAAATTACCTATTATTGCTGTTTTTTTATTAGGTGTGGTTTTAATATCATTTGCCTTAATAACAACTAATACTATTTTCAGTTATATCTTATTAGGATGTGGACTAGCTGTAATGGTCATCGGTTTACCAATCCTAATATGTGTGTATTTGCATTTTTATACTCGATCATATAATGAAAACCCTATGCAATTATATTCCGAGAAATTTAACAATGATCAAGCCGTTATAAAGATATTTGGTGAGCGAGGTACAGAAGCAAACCTACGACTTCCTGAATCTCAATACTTATATGATACAAATGAACATAAAAAAGAGGAGGGAATTCAATGAAAGTTTTTTTATTAATATATAATGAAATCAACGGCTCAAATTTCGGAGCAAATTTGACTTTATTTTCTTTCCTTGAGCAGAATAAGTTTGAGTGGTGGAAATATGCACAAGATAACATGTTTATTGCTGCTCCAGATAGCTACGATACTGAAATTCTAGAGAAAATGCTAATCAAACTATTTCCAACAGCAATTACTGCCGTTATTGAAGTGGATGTAAAAAAATGGTCAGGTAGAGGGCCTGTACAAACATATAAAGGTAAACCTGTATCTTTTTTATATTGGTTTGAAAAAATATCAAATCCAAATTATATTCCAGCTTGGTTAAGAAAAGATGATGATGTGGAAATATATCAAAAGCCTAGTAAAAGAATGCATTTTACTGAGGTTCCCCACAAAAAAGAGCATAATATCATGGGACAAAGCAGTGGAGAAAAAGATGAGTAATCTCGTTAACCCCCAAATACACTTAATTCACTAGTTTAAATGAAGAAGGAGGGACTGGTACCCTCCTTTGATCTTTTTATAAGAAGTTTGCTAACCAATCTATGATTGACTACCAGTTTTCTTTTATTTCCTGGAAAAAATAGTATTTTGCCACAGGTTTTATAATCTTCCAAACCGCCTTAGTAATTTTAGCCTACCATATAGCCCGACGGTAACGATTCAGCTATAGGAGGCATTTTTTCAATATATACATAAGCTATTGATTTAAAAATTTAAAGGGCCCACCTTAAAGTCCCTAGCCCATTAGGACTGCATAAGGAAAGTTCTGCAAAGATATTAAAAATCTTTTTGATACAGTTAATCAAGAAAAACACTTATATAATCTAAATCAGTTTCTGTATAATCTAAATTCCTAAGATTCATCGAAAAGATTGTCTTTTTACACCCCTCCCCTACATAATACCTTTGAGAAAAACACAAAATAAACATGGAAAAATATGTAGGATTTATCACACAAGACATCCGCTCCGGCGTGACTATTATTTTCATCTGCCTGATACTGATATGCAGCGTCTGTATGCTGGATTTATGGACGGGTATCGATGCAGCCAGAGCAAACAGAGAGAGAATATGCAGCCGCCCGCTACGTAAGACCGGAACTAAAATCGTCGATTATTTCCGGCTGCTTCTTTTCTTCATCATGATTGACATTCTGGGACTATGCTTCCCCTGGTACAACTTACCATACGGAGCAGTCATCGGCACACTTGGCGTGCTGATTGTCGAAGGCTTGTCTGTCATAGAAAACTTTAAGAAGAAAAAGAGTCATGCTGCAGAGGTAGCCGATTTGGCTATGCGGATTACAGAATGTGCGACACCAGAGGAAGCTCAAAAAATTATCAAAACGATTAAGGAAGGAGTGAAAAAATGAAACAGCTACCACGAGGCCTGCGCAACAACAATCCAGGCAACATCCGCAACTCAGATGCGACAGACTGGCAGGGAGAGATTCCTGCATCTAAGAAACAAGACAAGACCTTCGAAGAATTCGAAGACATGGCACATGGTTACCGGGCATTAATCAAGCTGCTGCAGAACTACCGCCGGAAATACGGATGCCAGACGATTGCCGACTTCATCAGCCGATGGGCACCCAGAACCGAGAACAACACATCAGGTTACATTTCACGCGTATGCCAGGAGATGCAGGTACCGACAACCTACGTCCCGAACGTGGAGGACAAAACGACCATGTGTGCCTTTGCAGCTGCCATTTCTCAGGTAGAGAATGGAGTTCCGGCTGTAATGGCAGATGTAGAAAAAGGATGGGCATTGTTATGAGAGCTTTAATCATACTTTTTTTCTTCTTTGTGTGTGGTTCGGTGTTTCTCGGATGTAAATCCGGGAAGCACCTTACTTCAGACAGTCACACACAGATCATCGTGCATGACAAACTGGCACCGGTATTCCGCCCGGCTGATTCCGCATCCATCCGGGCCCTGCTGGAATGCGATTCAAACGGTCGCGTCGTCCTTTCCTGGTTGGACATGGCACAGTCCGAAAACGCACGTCTACGGTTCAAACTGGATTCCATGGGCAACCTGATGACAGACTTCAAGGTACCTTCAGATACGGTATTCATTTCAGGGAAAGACAGTACAATCATTCAAAAATCAGTGCAGACGATAGAAGTGGAAAGAAGGCTTACCCCATGGCAGAAGTTCTGCATGGTATTCACTATCGTAGTGATTATTCTCTTTGTGCTGTTTGCAGTGTACAAAATTCGTGTAATCTTAAACAAAAAATAATATGGCTATAGACCAGGTAGCAACCGTCGAGGTCCGCGTAAACGGTGAAGAAGCAAAGCAGGAGCTCAAGAATCTGGAAACGATTGCGTCCGGATTAAAAAAGGAGCTGGCAGATGCTTACCAAGCCGGTGATACATCTAAAATCAAGCAGGTCACTTCCGAGCTTCGGAAAACGGAAGCCCAGATTAAGACGCTGAAGAAAGATACCACGGCGCTTACCGAGGTAATGAATAATCTCGACAAAGCCACGCCTAAAGAGCTTCGTGCCACCCTGACAGCCATCAACCGGCAGCTGAACAGCGGGCATATTAAGCGAGGTTCTGCAGAGTGGAAATACTACCAGCAGCAGGCCAAACTGGTGACGGCCGAACTTCAGAAGATAAAGACTGAAGTACAGGAGACAGAAGGATGGTTGTCCCGCTTCAACAACGGTTTTGCTAAATGGGGCGGCTTGTTGGCGACGGGTGCAGCCACCATCACGGGTGTATCTATGGCCCTAAAGACCCTTCGCAACAACCGCGACTCCAAGGAATCCTCCCAGGCAGAGCTGAAGGCTTTGACCGGACTGGATGATGAATCTATCCAGTGGCTTACGAAACAGGCCGAGCAACTATCCACTACCATGGATGAATCCGGATTGCGCATCCGTCAGTCATCCGACGAAATTCTTCAGGCATACATGCTCATCGGTTCCAAGAAACCGGAGCTTCTGAAGGACAAGGAAGCCCTGAACGCCGTCACTATCGAAGCTATGAGACTGGCCGCTGCCGCCAAAATCGACCTGAAGGATGCCGTGACAGCCACCACCGTATCCCTCAATATGTACGGAGAATCAGCCGACCAGGCCGCCCGCTATGTGAATGTGCTGGCCGCCGGTTCTAAAGAAGGTGCAGCCGATGTTTCCGCCCAAGCCGCCGCCATCAAAAATGCCGGCGTGGCTGCGTCCAGTGCAGGGGTAAGCATCGAGCAGCTACAGGGTACCATCCAGATGCTGGCAGAGAAAGGACTGGAGGCAGAACCGGCCGGTACCGCACTCCGTAAGTTCTTCCTGGTACTGCAGACCGGACCGGATGAAACCAACCCGAAGGTAGTGGGCTTGCAGACCGCACTCGAGAACCTGAACAAAAAGTCACTGACAGCAGCACAAATCCAAACCATGTTCGGCGAGGAAGCCTATTCTGCCGCCACTATCCTGATAGACAATGCGGATAAAGTACGCCAATACACAGAAGCTGTCACGGATACGAACACCGCCATGGAACAGGCAGCCATCAATTCCGACACCAACGAGGCTAAAATGGCACAATACCGCAACAGCATCAAGGAGGTCGGCATCGAACTGATGGAGCGGCTTAACCCGTCGTTGTCACTGCTTACCGGTTGGACCACGAAGATCATAACTACTTTACCCACCCTTATAGATTGGTTTGTTAAATATAAAGTGACTATTATCGGTAGTGCAACTGCTTTGGCGGGTTTAATTGCATATAAAAAGGCTGATGTAGCATGGTCCAAACTACAGGTTTTATGGAATGAAAAAATAATAGTTTCTTTAGGAAATCTATTCAAACTGGCAAAGGCAAATCCTTGGACATTTTTAATTGTTGGAGCTGCTGCCGTTATTGGTAAACTTATCGATTTAAAACGAGAGCAGAATGCTTTGACCGAAAGTCAGAAAACAATGGCAAAGATTTCAAAAGAATCAACAGAAAAGTATACTGAACAGGAAGCTAGAATCAGAATGTTATCCAGTACAGTTAATAATAGCAACTTTGCTTATAGAGAGAGGTTGCGTTGCTTAAATGAGCTAAAAGATATTGTTCCTGACTATAATGCTACATTAGACGAAGAAGGACGACTAATGAATAACAATACGGATGCTATTAAGGATTATCTGATACAGCTGGAGAAACAAATTAAAATGGAAGCAGCTCGGGAAGAACTTACAGAATTATATAAGAAACAACGAAAAATGGCCAACGAACAGAAAGAGCAAGAAGCTGAAGTTAAAGATGCCAGAACATCTGTTAATGCCGCTAGTTTTGCGGCCAGCCGAAAATCTCAAGGTTTAGGAACTTCAGGAACTAGAGCTTTATCTTCAGGGATGGATATTGGAGTTAAGCAAGCAACAGACCGATTGAATAAAGCTAATCAAGCTTTAAACAAGACAAAACAGAAGTTACAAGAGATTAACCAGGCTATAAAAGATGTAAATAATGAAATAGCTCAAAACACTGTTATCTCACCAAATACAGAGGATATTGACACAGAAAATCCGACTCCTATCATACCAGTAAATCCTGGTGATAATAAAAAAGAGAACCCTCTGATAACAGCAGAAAACAAGCGTTATTACGATGAACTGACCGATTTGAAACGTACCTATCTGGCCAGTGACGAGATGACACAGCAGGAATACACCCGTTTCATGGAAGACCTGGAGATGCGTCACCTTGAGAACATGATGGCCATTGCCGGACTGGAGCCGGAGAAACGCCAGCAGATTGAACAGAAGATTCTCGAAGCACGAATTAAGTACAAAGAAGAATGCAACAAGCTGGATGAAGAAGATGCCAACAAAGCATCTGAAGAAGCCTTTACCCGCCTAGAGAAACAGTACCAGCTGGAAATTGAAAGTGTGACACAGAAGCATTATGCCGGACTTTCATCAGAACAGGAATACCGTCAGCAGCTACTCGATATTCAGAATGAATATTACGACCAGGTACTTTCTTCTTCTGAAATTTCCGAAGAAAAGAAAGCTGAGATTATTGACAAAAAACAACAGGCAAGCCTTGAAAAATCCCGTAAGAATTACGAAGAAAATCAGCGAAAGATAAGAGAGCAGCTTTCATTCGCACAGAATATAGGTCAGCAGTTTGGCGAAGCATTCGCAGAAATGCTGACAGACTCCGAAACGTCCCTGGGTGACTTCATGAAAGCAACCTTGGAAATAATCCTGGACAGCCTTCAAAAAATGATGATTGCATACATAGCTGAAACGCAAATGAAAAATATTGCAACCTTAGGTGTCATCGGACTAGCTAAAGCTGCAGCCGAGATTGCATTAATCACTGCGACCTTCCAAACGGCAAAGGCTGTAATAAATGGTTTTGAAGAAGGTGGCTACACCGGCTCCGGAAGACATGACGAACCCAAAGGAATAGTCCATACCGGAGAGTTTGTGGCCAACCGTTACGCAGTCCAGAATCCAGCCATCCGTCCGGTTCTTGACCTGATAGACCAGGCACAGCGAAACAATACCATCGGCAGCCTGACTGCAAAAGACGTATCAGCCGTATTATCACCTACAAATAGAATGACAACCAACAACTACTATCAGACTGCCGAATCATCCAGCCAGGAATCAACGGCAGTCATGCTGCAAAATATGAAATGCATGGAGAAACTTCTCAAAAGATTAAACGAGCCGATATTTACCTATACTAAAGCGACTGGTAAAATGGGTGTGAATGAAGCGCAACAGTTAGTAGAAAAAATGAAGAAAAACGTTACACGAACAATAAAGTCATGACACAGCTGTTTATCGATTCAAAAGAAGTGAAGTTACCGAGTGAATTTGAACTCGAACTTGTCACAGAAAATCCATACTTTACCAGAGTTGGCTCGTATACCTATGATATTGAGATAGACTTACGAGACCCTGCCAATCGTGAGATATACAAAAATATCAACCGATTAGATGTAACCACCCGCATAAAAAACCGCAAGGCTATGCTGATTGTGAACGGACTATGTGCGATTAATGGTATTGAAGTAATACTTTCAATAGAATCCTATACAGCGAAGATTCAGATTATAGCCGGTAACTCACAGTTGAATTATGAAGGTGGCGATAGCAGCATAAGGACAGTCGCCTTTGATGAAGTGTCTATATTACCCAGCGAGGCTATTAATACACTCTTCGGAACTTATCCTGAACACAAGGCCGTATATACACCAATCATCAGTTATATAGACGATGACGGGAATACCAATGTGCTAAATACAGTGGAAGTAGGTGCAGATATTACGTTCACACGAGCAAACAATATCGCTCCACAGTATTACCTGCTGTACTACATTGAAAACTTATTACAAAAACTGGGATTCATAAAAGGATATAATGAGCTGGAGCAAAACGACACCTGGTGCCGTATCTTCGTAACAAATCCTTATAAAGAAAATAAACCAGGCGACTTGCTCCCAGACTGGACAATCAACGAATTCATCGAACAGATAGAAGTATTCTTCAAATGTATTGTATCCATTGACCCGATAAATGGCGTATACAATATAGTAAACATGGACCGGTACTTTGACAATGCGGGTATCATTTTTATCAATGAGGTGATAGAGGATGAACTGGAGAAAGTATATGACACCGATACGAGTTATTCGTATGCGTATGACAACGTAGCCTACAATCTTCCGAGTGAAGACTATTACAACTACCTCAAACTAAAAGATGGCATACGCGAGGTTTGCATAATAGAACAGAAAGATTCGTACAGAGACTTCAAAGCAAACTACGACCAATACTTCTCCGGGCCTTACCTGCTGACATCAACCGAATACAACCTGGAATATGTTGTTTCAGAATATACTGTCAACGATGAAAGCGTAAAAGGATTAAAAATCGTAGACAGGTTGAGAGATGCAGGAGATACGACAAGCCAAAATAAAACTTCTTTCGACATCATACCGGCACAAGTAGATGCCATCTCGATATACAGCAAGACAATCAGTAATTATCTGATAGGGCCTGCTGTAAAAAAAGTCCGTTCTGAAACGGAAAGCCAGGCTATCAATGACCTTATCAACGGTAACGCAGATGTAAAAGGTGACATCCCCGATAAATTATATATCAGCATATATTACGGCGTCTGTGTAGCGCTTAACAAGGGTACAGGAGAGCATGAAGAAGCGTACTGGGACAAAATGCCTATGTCATGCCATGATAATTATTTCATAAATAAACCTACTACCATGACTGGTTCACAATCCATACTGGAATTACCATCATATTCATTAATATTAGATGGTGATAATGGGTTGTTCAATCAGGTGTACAAGAGTAAAAAATCCATTGATACAACCTTGGAATATCATTTCAAATTCATTGCAGACAGAATTTATGAGCTGAATAAGATTTTTCTTATTCGAAACAAAAAATATTATTGCAAAGAGATACATTATAAAATATCATCAAAAGGCATTGATAAAATAGCTGAGGGGATATTTTATTTTATTGAATAATTGCTTTCTATACAACATATAAAGACTGTCTAAACATCTGTTTTTTATATTAATATAGATAGATAATAGTGTTATTTATATCTAAGATATTAGATGCGCTGTTGTACACTATAAAAATTATAATTACTTTTGCAACAAAGAAGCACTAAAATAATAATAAAAAAGGAGGTATCATGTGTATAATTAAAGACGTTACTCGATTCATCGCGAATGGGGCAAAAGTTTTGCGTGATTCTTCCCGCGGTGAATACAAACAGGAATCTGAAATTATTTCCCAACTAAAAGAAGAGCTTTTTGTCGAATCTGACAAAATGGACGATAAATCCAAATTAAGACAAGATAGAAAGAATATTGAGAAAGACGTAAGAGAAGCTTGGGAAAAATTAAAACTAAGTAATGGCTAAACAACAAATTCAACAAAAAGAAACTGTCGTTGCAGGACAAGGAGGTGTGGGCCAACAGTTAGAAAGGACTTATACCGTAGATGACAACAGTTTGCCGTCTCCCCAAGAATTAGCAGCTTATAAGGAAATAGATCCTCAAATTGTTACGTTCTTGATGGAAGCTTCCGTTAAGGAGCAAGACCATCGACATAAGATGGATAAAGTAAAGTTTGATTTAGTTCGAAGATCCGAATCAAGAACAGGAAGAATGAACTGGTGGGGTATGGCATTTGCTTTTTTATCTATTGTAGTAATTGTAGCCCTTGCTGCTTATGCTTTATATTTAAATAGACCTTGGTTTGCTGGAATATTAGGAGCAGGTACATTAGTTACAGTTGCCTCAATATTTATTAACAAAGAAAAGCCTGATACAAAGAAAAAATAATCATAAACTTATCCTTTCCCAGTACTCCTTAGCCAGTACCGCAGTACTTTCCTGAAAGTACTATAGTACTTCCGCGGCAGTACTGGAGTACTCCTTAGGAAGTACTGAGAACATAACTCAAATACTCTATAAGAAGCAGAAACCTTAAAAAAGTTTCCGCTTTTTCTTTTGCCATTCCAAAATAAATCATCATATTTGCAATGCTAATTCATTTTATTTCAGGAAGTGCAGGACGATTGGCTTGCATTTATTGCAGGCATTTTTTATGTCCGCATATTTGGTAGTACCATTAAAATACTGGTATCCGTGTACCCCCGTCGCAGTGCGTTAATGCGCCTGCTAGCATTTCCTGATAGATGTGAATTAGCAGCGGGACAGGCACGGATACTTTTCTATTATTATGTTACATACATATCAGGTTTCCAATACAGCTATGCTAAACTGTTGCAGAACGTCAATCCACGAAACGGATATTCGCTCATTCAACAGCAATGTTTTAAGAGTTTATAATCCAGTAACCGGTGTCCGCCATCGCAAAGCAAGTACTACTTCTGAAATAAGGCAGAAGATTTGCAGCTATATTCTTAATACATTTCCTAATGTTCGCCGTATAAAGATTGTTGATACCGGTAAAAATTTTTCAGCTCGCGTATGGTTCAAGTCTGGTAGGACATTTTGTGAGAAAGCATATTCAATCAGGAATCTGTATGGAATACTAAATGATAAGATTAAATTTATCTCTGAACAATAAAGAATGTTGCCCGTATGGAAATATCCGTATGGGCTTTTTTTAAAAGTTCCCCTCAAAATGTTTAGTCTCCTCATGCACTGTCATGTCTGCCCCTTTCAGGTACTTATTGGTTGTAGAAATATCCGCATGACGCGCCTGATCACGGGCAATGACGATTCCTTCAGCGTTGGCCAAATCACGGATACCGGTATCCTTCAGAGAGTAGAACTGGTAGCTGTCCGGAAACTTCAGTTTTGCTCTGACCTTATTGAAGTAGTTCCTGTACACACGGGTGGTCACCTTCTCACGTGAGGGCTTGAAGCCCTTACCGAACAGATAATAATCATTGGGAGAATTAAAGACGCCCAGATCAAGCATCGACTTAATCAACGCGTCATTCAGTCCGACCATACCATCCTTCCGGTTTTTGCTGATGCTGGAGCCGATAAATACTTTCTGTTCCTTCAGATTGATGTCAGCCAATCGGATATTGGAGATTTCATCCGGACGGATAAAGGTGTAATAAGCAAACTGACACAAGAACAGGAAATGTGGGTTCTCTTTTTGGAGATACTTCTTGAGCTTCTGAATATCCGGAACCGTCAGGGCAGAACGTTTCTTCTCTTCTTCTGCCAGCTGTCGAATCTTCTCAACCGGATTATGAATAAGGTATTGCTTTTCCATCATCCAGTTACAAAGTGAAGACAACCAGGTACGGTAGTTATTCCGGGTTCTGGCCGATGAATCCCGGTCAAGCAGCACGTAATCCAAGAAGTCAGAGATGAAAGACTGGTCAATCTGATACGCATACACGATGGCCGGAATATGTTTGGCTGTATACTCCTCAAATACCCGCAGGCGCTTCTCATAATCCTTCAGGGTATTCTCCTTAATGGTGCCAGCTGCATACAGTTTGCCCAGATATATATGATACCTTTGGATAATATCTATATACGGGGTGTATTGCCTGGAGTTCTCCACATTAGCCCAGGGATTCCATCCGGAACGGAGCTTTACATTAAGATTGGTGATGATTTCATTTGCCCGACGGCGGCGGTCGGTCAGCTTGGGTATTCCATCCAGCATATACTTTTTCCGCTTCATTTTCTGTTCCAGCGGATCGTATGCCGTGAAGTCAATATACCATGTTTTACCAGTATGTAACTTGGGTTCTGTGTACGAAATTACACTTTGAATCGATGCGTTTTTTCTAAGTGATGAACACATTTTTTTCTACGTTTTTCGAATTCGAAAACGCAGTACGGTTTGACATCATGAAAATTGGTTGTCCGAAATTTGTCCGACCTATAAACGGACAAAAGCTGCAACTTATTCAGTTACAGCTTTTTATCTCGGCACGGGAAGAGAGGCTCGAACTCCCGACACTCGGTTTTGGAGACC